>ERZ779869.643-NODE-643-length-37350-cov-3.540314_pt1 | contig 37350 bp, 25 predicted proteins | sample MGYA00511557_ERZ779869 | MGnify/ENA primary metagenome ERZ779869 (study PRJEB29588, sample SAMEA2154620) | human gut metagenome | biome: human gut; feature: human-associated habitat; material: faeces | place: Denmark | collected 2008/2010 ... | reverse complement strand
TTAATATCAGCCAGTAATGCATATTCCCCCGCGTAGTAGGTCGAAACAATCCAAGACAGGAAGTCAGGATTGTGGTAGATCCTTGAAGAAGATTGCCAAATGGTCGATGCTGAGAAGAAATAGCAACGAAGTCCTTCCAGACACTCACGAATTACTTTGCAACAATTGGATTGATTCGATACATAGCTAATGTTGCCGTTTGATTGCAGATTATCCAAATCGGCATATAGACATTTGTAAATCTGAGCAATTCTTGCCCGACATCGCTTTGCCAAAAACTCGGATTTATACTGAGAAAGCAGTGGTAGACGCATATTCGTCCTATCTGCACTGTATTGTTGCAATAGTTGAAGGACCGTTTTACAGTCTTTTCTTCTGTAAAACTCATTAACCTCTCTGTAGCCCTTCTGGATGGCTTCTGGAAGGTCACTTATCTTCTCAAGGAAATCATCCCTTAAAACGGACCGATTGTCTTCTGAGGCATCCTGTGCCCTCTGAACGAGGTTTGCAAGTGAAGGCTTTGAAAACAGCCATGGCTCAGATGGAACAGCAGGAGTGTCATAGCAGGAAAACAGGATGCAACTGTCCCTGTATGAGTATGATCCAGTACGAGAGATTGTCTGTACATCGGTATATCTGGCCAGTTTTTCTATGATTACAGGATTTCGTTCTGTGCGCATATCCGCTTCGATAAAAATATGAAGTGGCAACTGGATATCACGAGAATCATCTAGGACAATCGGATTGAACGGTGCAAGATAGTAAGACCGGGAGTAGTTGTCGTCATAGTAGTCTTTATTGCTATACATAGGGTCAGAGATTGTATAAATTGCATCTGCAATCAAGTTGCGTTGAGTTTTTCCGACTGTCTGACGAACCGTCTTGTAGGATTGCTTGTCAAGCATATACTCTCTGGCAAATTGATCTGTACCTAGCTTCCATAAGGGTACATATGCCTTTCCGCGATGTCTGTCTGCGTCAATGACACGTTGAAGAATCAGCTGCAGAATGGTCAATGTGTTTTGATATGTATGTAGGCAGACAGATACGCTTGTCTTTTCCCATGGCTGCAATTCTGGCAAGTCGAATCTAGCACAAACATATTGTTCACCTTTACTGCTGAGAGCGTAAACATAACGGGTATCGCAGACATAGGCTGATCTTGATACATATAAACTTATCGGGTATCGTACTACCAATTTAAGTTTAACAAGTCTCGAAAAAGTAGCAGCTACTATCGACATCAAATCGGAAGACCACCACGATAACAAAGTTGTGCACAAAGCATTAGAAGCTACAACTGCACGATAAGTCAGTAGCAGAACCATGTCCCGTAAATTAACACTCTGAAAGTCAAAACCTTCACCCATCCTCAAAAACTCTTGTAAGACAGTCTGCATATACTCTTTTCCAGACGCGGTAGTTGGCGCGTAGGAAAAGATGTCTCGAAATTCTGATTTGTATATCATTTAAAACACCTCAAAATATATGATATTTGCAAAAAAATAAATAGTTGAAGAATCCAGCAAATTCAAGGGTTTTTCAACCGTTTTGGATTGCTCATTAATTATACGCTGATTTTTGTTAAAAATCAATTGGTAGGTTTATTGTTTGACGACCTATTTAACAGGCTATTTAACACTCCATTTAACATACTGTTTAACGACCTATTTAACATAACGATTTTGCCGTACAGGACAGTTTTTTCTCAAGGCATTACCAAATTTTGCACACTTTTGTCAACAACTCGGTCATAGAATGGCCGCAGATTCCCACGCCAGATTCCTAAAATTAAAACCGTGGGCTTTTCTGCTTAATTTTTGTCAAGTAAATGAGTTTATTTTTGAATCAATCATATTTCATTGCAAAAAAAATAGTGCTATAAAATATAGAGAGTATAAGGCTTTTATCCATATTTTCTAGCACTTACTATTTGATTGTTTAACAAGCTACTTAACACACTATTTAACACATTGTTTAACAACAACCAGCCTGTATTTCCACATCCTGCCTGTTGGCTAGGACAACCGCTTTTTCAGCCCATGAGTGTAGCAGATCAAATAAGTAATCGAAACTATCAGGCACACACACAAAGGAAAAACCATCATCTAGTAACTGCACCAGTGCCAGACAATTCCATTTCTGAATACCACTTTTCTCAGCGAGAGAAAGAAAAGCTTTGCAACAGTCCGACACAGGCTGACCGCTCAAAAAATGAATTACAATCGGTCTTGCACCATGCACAAGTACTTGATTTTTGGCATCCTCAGTGGGATTTTCAAGAAGTCTAAGCGAATTACTAGCCGTAACCATACCCTCTGCATCCGGTATATAGTAATACCACGCCTTTAAGAGCCAGTCAGAAGGTAAAACGGATGATGTAATCTTAATATGACTATTAGAAATATTTTTCAACAATAACATGTAAAAATCTGCAAATGATATACCAAAACTAATATTAACTAACATATTATAATCATTTGTAATCTTTCCCTCTTGATCTACCAGTGGAGTGATATTCTTAATGGGAAAGATTGTCTCACGTGAAAAAAGGTGAGACTTTTGCCAAATTCGTAAACTGGCAACTAATGCTTGCGGCGCGAGCGCATACTTTTTGATGGCACGATTGGAAAACATCGGTAAAAAGAGAGATACCACTTTTGGACTTACCTGGTAGAACTGATGATTTGCCAAGCGAAAAATTACCAATGTTAAATGTCCATCCAGAAGGATGGATTCTACTGGCATGATCCTCGAAGCTTGAATTTCTTTTATAATCCGAGTTGCATGATCGGTGTTTGTAATTAACAATGGTTGCAGATTGAGTAGTTTTGCAGGAAGTTGAGGATATGTCATAATGTCCGTTTTGCCAGAGTAGTCCAGTAGATGTTCAACTTGCTCCATTGAAATAGGATTCTGATTTGAAGCATCGGAAAGCAACTGATAATATCTGCTAATAGTAGGATCAGTTGGTGGCGTGTGTGACTGAACTGCCTGTAGGACAGAAGGCATGATGCAATTTCCTACATCAGCACCAGTATCAATGCGAGAGCGAAACAGGGTATCAAGCGAGAATGTCGACGTTAACTGTTCGCATCGTTCTGGAAATGTAATCAAATAACGAATAAGTTCAAGTTCATCTGATTGCCGATGTAGGTTTGCCTGATAAAGATCGAGATTTACCGTTTTGCAAACCGGGCAGCAGCAACAACACATAGACAATAGTTCTTTCAATACCTCTGTTGGAAGATCCGTAAGGAATTCTTGACAAGATGCGTCCGTGGTTTTGTATTGTTCAAGCGCATCAGCTACATGCTGCTCTGCTTGAAAGCGATCTGATATGATGTCGGCATTACATAAGGCATCCGCAGCAAGATCAATCAATGTGTCTTTTTGTAGCGATGGAATTGAGAGAAGGATGCCTACTAAGTGTTGCATATCAAGTTTTTGTAAAGTAGTTAAATGTCGAATGCATAGTGGCAGGTTTTGAGCATTCGTTTGGTTGATAAGCTGCTGCAGTAGTTCTTCGTTTTTTTTGGATAAAGCAATTGCCTCTGCCAGTTGCATAGAATCACCCCCTAATTTTCCCAACAATTCGGGCAGATGTCATAGCCATTATCTTCTGCCGTTTTTAATGTAATTTCTCTGAGTAATGCATCCGTGTTAATGTTGATACATCCTGCTGACTTATGATAGTATACCCCATCCCAAAATACAGTGGCATCATCACTTAGGGTTGTTTCTTCCTGCGTTTGCAGTAAAGTGTATGAGGAATCTGCCCCCACATGAGTGCGAACAGAGATCGTGCTTCCAAGTAAGTACACACAGGTTCCATCAGTATCCGGGCAAGAAAGCGAGTAGCCGGCCTTTTGGAACTGGCTTGCAAATTGGTACTGAGAACGCACTTCGAGAACGCTGTCATTGATAAATGGCGAATAGGCATATCGTCCGCCAAGCTCACTGTACACGGTGGCACTGAATGCACTGGAGTAGTTAATTACAATATCTGCAGACAGCTTCTTATTAGAAATAAAAGTATTCAGCATATCAGTATCTGTCCCTGACAGGAGTAATGTTTTGACAGTATCGGTTGCGATCTGAATTGCAAAGCCACTGTCAGATGTAGCAGGGGTTGTGCCATAAGGATAGAAGAATGTCAGATCATAACCGAAACACTGATACGTTTTACACTCGGTCGGCATATGGATTGGATAAAGCGCGGCAACATCATCAAATACATTTGCCGTAAATTCATCTGTTGAAACAATAGGTAAAATGACAGTAGCAATGCGATCTTCCATTAACGATAACAATGCAGATATGCCCCCGGCCTCAGATGCGGCAAGATCAGGCAACAAGATAACACATTCTTTTACTGATAGCGAATCCAAATAGGAAACTATTGTCTGTGCATCTTGATCATTCGTGCCAGTACCTACAATAATCGCATTAGAACCGGAAAGAAAGATTGAGCAGAAAGTGGTATCTGATAGTGCCAGTGTGTGCAATGCCGGAATGGACAGGGTATCGGATGGGAAACTAGGCTCGCCATCCGAAATATAATCAGCCGGAACACCGTTGATTTGAGCCACTGTACTTTCTTCTTCAGTTCCAAAAACATTGTCTGGTTGATTCTCTCGCTCTTTAAGTAATTGATTGCTGGAGCTTGCACAGCCTGTCAGCACGACAGCGGAGAGTAAGCAATATAAAGTTTTTTTAAATTTTCTCATGATATACCTCGTTGTGCATTGTAGTTGATTCTGCCTTGCAATCTGTTGTCCAGATTGGTATACTCAATAGTATATCATACATAGCATACTTTTTAGGAGAGAAATTGGATGAAAAAAAGAAGTTTTTCTATAGCGGCAATAGCAGCAAGTATTATGTTTTGCTATCCGGCAGATGCAAAAGTAACGGCAACGCAAGAATATCCATCGCAGATCACACTAACGTGGGATAAGAACGATCAGGCGAGCGGATACCGAATCTGTAGACGTGACAGTGGAGAGTGGTGTGTACTGGCAGATATTTTGGACGAAACGAAGTATGCGGATATCAGTGCAGAGGAAGGAATCACTTATACCTACTCCATTCGACCATTTAAAATCAACGACAGGCAAGTGTATTGGATGGACGACGAAATGGCAAAGGGAACAATTCTTCCGCCTATGCCAAAGAATATTAAGGCAAGTCCGGGAGAAAAGGGGGGAGATATTACACTGTCATGGGATCTCGAAAATGATGCAACAGGAAATAATCTTTTGTATACGGTGAGCTATTTTGAAATCTACGTTAAAAAAGCAGGAGATCTTACATGGAAGTTTCTCGCGAGCACACAGGGACAGCCAAATAAGAAAGAGACCCAATATGTTCTCGACAATACAGAGGCAGGTGATTGGTATACGGTTCGATCTGCATACTGTACTTCATCTGGAGAAACCGTGTACAGCGATTACGACGAACTTGGTATAGAGGGTGGAATACCCGTAGGTGCAACCGCGCGTATCTACAATGCGGTATCAAATGGCACAAAGGGGAATCAAATTGATTGGATCAGTTTAAGTAGTAGCGCTGAAAAATTGGAAGTACTTCGAAAGACACAGCCGGATGGAAGCTTTAAAGTTGTCAAGACAGTTACCGATCCAGATGAGATACGGCATGGTTCCTATATAGATACCAATACCACGATTACAGAATCTTATTTCTATACAGTAAGAGCATACTTAAACCAATCTGGTATGGCGGTTGGTGGTTGGTATGAGCAAGACGGAGTTGAGATTCAAGCTTTGCCGAATATGCCTACCATGTTGACTGCTTCTTATCTGGCATCTGATACGCCATGTATTCAAATCGGATGGGACATCAACGAAAATATTAAAGATTCTTGTGATGGATACTATATTTACAGAAGAGATTCTCAGGATTCCGACTGGCAATTGATGGGAACCAATGCGGGAGAAAACAATAATCTGTTTATGGATGCGTCCATTGAAAAAGGCAGTACTTACGAATATATGGTCCGAGCCTACAAAGAAGATTCTGACGGAAATGCGGTTGAAAGTGCTTCTCCAGAAGTTGTCCGTGCGGTTGTGCCAAAGTAGTAGTTTTGCCTTGCACATTCAAAAAAATTGTGCTACACTAATGTCGTACAGGTAACGACTTTTTTGGAAAGAGAAGCAGAGGGTGCTTCTCTAAATGGCAAAGTCCCAGATTGCTGGGTTTGTTTGCTGTACCCAAAAAAAGGACAGCTATCGTATGGAGATTAAGAGTGCAGGCATTTGCCCGTGCTCTTTTTTATTTTAAGAAAGGAGAGAAAAATGACAGAAGTAATGAAAAAAATTATTCATTACAGAAAAGGCGAAGTCTGCCCAATCTGTGGTAGTGATGATTGGTGTGGTTATATAGGATACACCAATACACTGTATCTGTATTGTCACAGATACTTAAAAACCGATAAGAAAAAAAACACTGTCTTGATAGAGAACGAAGCCACGCTTGAAGACGGACGAAAATTTGTTTTTGTGGGGGTGACTGCCGACGGCTTTGGAAAGTTTCGCGACTATGACTCGTGGAAACGAAATAAAGATTGGGAGGATAAACATACCAGATCGCAGCCAAAGTCTAGCGACGGAAAAGGAAAGCCTTCCCCAACAGGAAAATTAATGCGTCCGACGGCTGAACAGATGCGTCCGAGTGCAGGAATGACCTCATCAAGAACAAGGGATATTCCTGCAAATCAGAAACCAATTCGTGACGTAGCCTATCTTGATAGGGTATATCGAGAACTACTGTCGCAATTGGTTCTTGAGGAAGGGGATCGCATGGAACTGATCCAGCATGACGGCTGGTCAGATGAGTTGATGCGCTCAATCTTTTCAGCGTATCCATTTCGATCATTGCCACCTTCCGACTGGGATCGCTACAAAAAGGAAGGCACTCGCTATCAGCAGTTTCGCTACTTGCAGAATAAAACCAGAAAGAAACTGATTTTAGACTTGCAAGAAAAGTTTGGCGAAAACGGTTTGTCTGGTGTGCCTGGTTTTTATACGAAGAAGGACGGCACCTGGACAATGGCTGGAATGGATGGATATTTAATTCCGCAGTACAACGCAGAAGGCAAAATTTACAGACTGCGTATCCGTACCAGTCAGGCAGCCAGAGACGAAGCTGCTCGCCAGCGATTCGAAAGAATGGACGACCCTGAGCGGGAGCAGATAGCTGAGAGCATTGATGCTCCTGTTAGCGACAAGGCCGCAATCATCGCTAAGATCAGCAGAGGATTTGGCAAATATGTCGCAATGTCGTCCAATGGATATCTGAACGGATGCGCTGGAACTAGCCAAATTTCTTTTTACGGTCTGAATTATCTAAAGACCAGATATCCCAAAATGAAAATAAAAAGAGTATTCGTTTGTGAGGGAGAAAAGAAAGGTATTGTGGCCAGCACAAAGCTTGGATATTTAGTTATTACACTTCCAGGCGTAGGAACCTATCGTTTGTTGGCTGATCCTATGGCTATGTCAAGTGAGGGAAAGGATTTGCTTGGCGAATCTTGCAGTTGCTTGGAGTGGTTAAAAAAGCTTGGCATTGAACGCATCTCTGTTGCAAATGATGCGGATATGATGGAAAATGCCATGGTGCGCGATGCTACAATGGGTACGCTGAGACTGATCAACGAGAATGGTTTTGTCCCGGAGTTTGCCCATTGGAATCATGCCTTTGGAAAAGGGCTAGATGATTGCCTGATTCGTGGCGGAAAAGTCAGTATCTCGCGCGTGGAAAATTTATGATTGGTGTTTTAACGTGAAAAGTCCTATGCACATGCACAGGACTTTTTTGTGTGCAGTAAGGAGAAAAAATGAATAGGAATAATAAGTTATCGTTACTGGAAAATTTGACAATTCCAGAGACGACAAAAAAGAAGAAAGATTCAAAAAAGTCAGAGGTCTTTTCTATTATTGAAGAAGCGAATGCACCAGATTGGTTTTGGGGCGAAGATGTTAAGACAGAGCCGGCAGATGCCCACGCTTCAATCGAATTGTCCAAGCGCGAGATTACAGCTGATTTGGACAGTTACCTGAAGAAAGGAGAACAGCTGATGTTGAAGGCTACTAAAGAGCCTAAAATATACTGTAACTTTCTGGAGCAGTGTGCTGATTACACTTCGGTTCGAAAGGCAGCTGCAACCAACTCTGGTGCAGCTCTAGCAGCGGCACTAACGAAATATTTGTTTCGTCCGATGCTGACGCAGATCTCACCGGATATGGCACTTGAGGAAAAGCAGTCAAGAGTAGATGAGATCAAAAGCATGTACTTTTCAGACATAGAGGTGCGTCTGTTGGTTTGTGATAAGAATAACATCGGGAAACTTCCTGATGGTTGCCCGTTCACAGAGGAGCAATTTGCTACGCACCCCGAGTATTACGTCAATGCAAAAGATAGGGTGAAGGCAGTTCCCATTGTTGCCGTTAGTGGTGACAAAGTGTGCTATGGAGCAAATGTGGCTTTAAAACAGTCACTTGTTCACAGTGCGCATGGATGGCGTTTTGGTAGTGCTGAAAAGTTCTTCTCTGACGACATTGCATGGGTATGTGCGGTTGCTGCGTCCTTGCAATTTTTATCAGAGCAGCTTTCAGCCAGAAAAAAGGAGCTAACGGAAAGAGGACAGTTAGGCGCATTTCTTCCGTTTGATAAGCCGACTCAAAATCTTGCTGAATGCTATATCAGCGATGATAAGGTTGGTGGCGAGGGAGCGCGCGTAAAGTGGTTCAAGGCATGGGATGACTTACGACAGATGTCAGGTAGCATAATGGCATACATTCTGGATTCTGACCCACTGGTTAGACCATTTGCAGAGGCAGTGTCAGATTACAAGTTTCTGGTTCAAGCCGTGTCGGAAGAAGAACTGGATACGATAAAGACGCAGGAATTAAATCCGTGGGTGTTACCGTGGGAAAGAGTTGTCGGTTCTGGAATGTGTGAGTATATGCATGTGTTGCATGATGGCATTGGCCCATCGGATATATGTGTACATATGGATGAAACCAGAAAACATATGCTCTCTATGTCTACTTATTATGTAGGCTTTGCAGCAGCCTATGTACATGCATTACTTCCGGCAGTTGATCAGGCAAGACAAACCCGCCGCCAATCAGGAGATTATGCATTGTCCTATCAAACCAAGAAGAATATTCCAAAGGCAACTTTGGAGTATATGCAGCAATCAGGCTATAATAATTACTTCGGTTATGTGGAAGTGGATGAAGAGTGCGATTTGGAAAAGATCTCTGAAACGTACTCTATTTTTGTTGCCTTCCACGAAGCTGCTCTTTGGTGGGTCAAAGGGTCAGAGACGGTATCACTACGATTTCGCAGGCTGGGCAATCATAAAGCTCTTGGATTGTACTATCCAGGAATTCGATGCCTCTGCGTATCAGCAGTTGAACCCTCTGCCTTTATCCACGAATACGGGCATATGATTGATTCTCTGTACGGAGATCTTTCACTGCAACCTGAATTTGGCGCAGTACGTCACGCGTATGAGCAGGAGTTGAAAAAACTGCCCTCTGGCAGTTTCGGAAAGGGAAAATACAATATCGACTACTTTCTTGAACCAACAGAGATTTTCGCTCGTTCTCTGGAAATCTATTTCAGCAGAGTTCGCGGATATAAGAATGCCTTGCTTGGTAAATGTGAAGGAACGGAGTATCCAACAGATTCTGAGTACATGAGCCTTCTGGCTTCATACTTTGATAACCTGATTGCCGAGAACAGTGAGAAATGGTTTTGATGTGGACATTGCGAAGATCAGCAGTTGTCCATATCATTCCATGGAGGAATGCCAAGAAAAGTGTGAGAAATATTACAGATGCTACACTATATCCCTTGCCAATGACCTATTGGTGGAGTACGAGCTGGAGCTGTCTGACACTCGCACAAAGAACTAGAAGCTTGCAAAGGGTCGCTATGCGGCCCCTTTCAAAATATATTTTATTTATTAGTATTTATTAGTTAGTTAGAAGGAGGAGTTTCAAATGAAAATTAAATTATATCAAGTCAATCCTGAAAAGGACACCAAGCAGGCGATGTTTATGCCATATGGCATGATTGATTCGGTTAATAGCGAAATCTATGATCTGGCTTACGAAAGCGATCTCTCATGCAGCAGTCTGGAAGAGGTGTATGCGAAGCTACATATTGATCACCCTTATGATTATCGCTGCCGCTCGATGTCTGTTTCGGATGTCGTAGAAGTCTGCGAAAGCGACACTGTGCCGCAAGGATTTTATTTCTGCGACATGTTGGGCTTTAAGCAGATAGATTTCAACTCAGAGGAATCAGAGGAAGATGATAGTAGCGCAGACACAGATCCAACCAGTGAACATCAAGCAAAGATCTCGGTGCTTCTTGTAGAGCCGGGTAAGTATCCTCAGACGGTAGAGATCGACAATTCCCTTGAGGCAATGCAGGAATTGGTTGGTGGCTATATTGAAGTTATTATGCCGTATGAGAGTCAAGTTGCTCTTGTCTGCAACGAAGAAGGCAGATTAACGAATTTACCTCTCAATCGTGCACTTTATTTAGGCGAGGGAAAGAACCGTGAGCTAGTAGATATCATTCATGGTAGTTTTTTTATCTGCTACGCCTCGGACGAAAGCGGAGAATTTCTGAGCTTACCTAAGGAATTGGCAGAGAAATATAAGACTTTGTTTAGACTGCCTGAACTGTTTTTTAAACAGGGCGACAGAATCAAAGTAGTGCCGTATGAGCCGTGATATCCGATTTTGCATGTTTTGCATGGATTTTTGAAAGATTGCAAGGGGTTGCTATGCGGCCCCTTCAAAATATAATATAGGAGGAATTACAAATGTTACAGGCAACGAATATTAAGTGGGATACCGATGGTAATGAGAAGTTATTTCAGGCATTACCGTCAACAGTAGATATTCCAGAGGGAATTCTTGGAGACGATGAAATTGCTGATTACTTGTCAGATACAGTAGGCTTTTGCCATAGTGGATACAAGTTGACTTCTGTTGTATCAGAGGATATCACTAATGTTATTTTTAATTGTACAAAGTTTCGCTTGTTTGTTTTATCCAGCGAGAAGTGTGGAGAAAAATTTGAAGCTACATTTCAATTTTCTGCACCTTTCACTACATCTTCAGATTGGGATGCTTGCGTTAATTTTTGTTATAATGGAACTGACCGTGATTTTATAGAAAAGTTTCAAAATTACGCAAACACATTTAGCGTAGAGGAATATGTATCTGTTTGTCGAAAACACTTCACGGCATGTTGGATTAAAAATACTTTGACTACGATAGCTGAGAATCTGCAAAGCCTGCTCCCAAAAGATGTATCGCAGGAAACAACACAGCCGGAAGTCACAGAGAAAGCACCAAAGACAGACCAGTGGAACTATGTTGACGAGGTTGGAAAGCCAACGGAACCCGGAATCTACATTGTTACACTTATCTATTCCGAGTGCGAACATGGTGAGCGCACTGGCAGAAAGGTCGCAACGATTGACAGTAGAGATCTTGTTGATCTGGACAAGAACCCATCTCTTGTAGTGTGGGCGATGTCTAACGAGCCAAAGACAGGTCTTGCTTGGTTAGACGAGACAGGCGATGGACTCGATGCGAGAGTCTATGCCTGGTTGCCGAAGCAAAAGCCGTCAGCACCCAAGCTTCCAGAAGGAGTTGTGCTTGATGAATGATCACTAAGAAAGGAGAGTGCGGGGACCGCTACAATGCGGTTCTCGCAGATTGTCATTATGAAAAATGAAGAGACAAAGTTGCGCCTTTTGCGGTATGCGCAAAAGGGCGCAGGTAATATTATCCTGTACGGCCAACCGGGGCTGGGACAGGAAACTCTTGTAAGAAAGGCGGTGCATGGATATACATGTATTGGGGACCACTCAGAAAATTGTACCTGTAAGGCATGTCAGAGTACGATTGAGAAGAATCCAGATGTACTTTGGATCAAAGCAAAGAAGGCTTCGCTTTCAGTTGATGAATTATCACCTATTGAAACCTTTACTGAGTGCTATCCAGTAATCAGCAAGACACGAGTAATCGTGCTTGAAGGGATCGAAACTGCATCTGAACAGGCAGAAAATATGATCCTTAAAAACATGGAAGACGGGAATGTGGTACGCTATGTATGTATTGCCTATGCCAATAAGGTTCGGGCAACCATAGCAAGTCGGTGTACTCCGTACACGTTAGTTCCGCTATCTTTGCCGGAATTCTCGCAAGAAATGGCATCAAAGTTAGTTAGTGAAGATGAGAAGCACTTCTGGTATTGTGCCAGTGGTGGTTGTCCGGGAAAGATGGACAAGATCAGTGCAGAGGGAAAGACAGCTCTGTATCGTGCTACTTATCAGGCATATTGTAGTCATGATTTGAAAGCCCTGCTTGAAGCATTAGGGCTGTTCAGAGAAAAGGACAGAAACAGCATTTATCAAAAGAACCGTGATGAAATTCACGGTGTTTTGACGATGCTGTTGACGACAGCATATGCAATGGTAACAAGCGAAATTCCGTCGGCGTACACATTAGATGCGCTGCTGTATCAGATTAGACTATTAGGAAAGGAAAAAGAGGAGTGCAAGAAACCCGGCTATATGCAGAGTCAGTTATTAAATGCGATGCTCCTCATGGTGAAATAAATGTTATATAACGAAATTAGACCCGTCAAATTAGCAGAGGTAGTCGGCCAGCCGCAGGTAACAGGGGTGTTGGCTGCGCAGGAAAAGTCGGGAAAGTTCAGCAACACTTACTTATTTGTAGGTGTGCGTGGAACTGGAAAGACAACGTCTGCAAGAATTCTTGCACGTGCAATGAATTGCACAAATAAGGATGCAAACGGTGAACCGTGTGGCTGCTGTCCAAATTGCCAGTCAATCATGAACGGGACTAACCCAGACGTAATTGAGCTGGATGCGGCAAGAAACAGATCTGTTGAGGATGCAAGAAAGTTAATTGAACAGACGCAGTATGCACCACAGGTTGGAAAGCGGAAAGTGTTTATCATCGATGAGGTCCATATGTTTTCGACAGAAGCATTCAACTCGTTACTGAAAACACTGGAAGACCCGCCTCAGTACTGCACGTTTATCCTCTGCACCACAGAAGAATATCGCGTACCGGCAACTATTATCTCTCGATGCCAAAAGTTTAACTTCGGTACCGTAGACAATGATACCATTGCAAATCTTTTGGCAGAAACCTTGGATAACAAAGGGGTATCCTATCAATTAACTGCAATGATTCTAATTGCAATTGCGGCCAGAGGCTCGGTTCGTGATGCCATTTCCATTTTGGACAAGTGCCTGTCAGATGCAGGTGCAGAGGGTATCACCGAGGATCTGGTTCGCGAGCTTCAAGGAATTCCGCAGGAAACGGAAGTCTTTGAACTGCTGCATGGATTGGCAAAAAAAGACACTGCTGCAGTGGTATCTTCCGTTCAGCTGATGGAGCATAAAGGATATGCGCCTGGTCAGATCGTGTTAAACGCACAAGAGATTCTGGCTGACTGTATCCGATACTACAGTTTAGGGCTGGATGGTGTATACAACATTCCGTCATATCAAGAAACGCTGCAAAACCTCTGCCAGCTGATGGACGAGGAGACAGCAATTTCTTGTATGGCAGTTTTTGTAGAAGCCAAAAAGGAAATTGCAGACATTGCGCCGTATACTAGCCTGATGGCGCGAATGGTATTCTATCTGTCGGAGTCTCAAAAAGTAAGTAAGCTTGACGAGACACTGAAAAAGGCAGAGGCGCAACTAGCAGAAGTCAACAAACTGCTAGAGCAGGCGAAAAAAGAACTTGCTGTAACAAAGGCGCAGTTGAATCAGCCAAGACAGCAAAAGGTAGAGACAACCAAAACCGAAGAAACAAGGTTTGATAATCCAATGCCAGAAGAACCAGAAACGGTTGAGGCTAAACCTTCATCTGAGGTCATTGAGACAGCAGAACCCGTTTTCGATGAAGTTGAAGAGGATGAGGGTGAGTTTTCGTCTTTTGATGATGGATTTGAAACGCTTGATGAAGAGGGTTCAGTAGACATCAATTCTCTGTTTGGATGCGAAGGAAATCAAGTGCCTTCCAAAAGAACAAGCTCCGAAAGAAACTCTGGAGGAGCTGATCCAGAAGCAAATGGAGATGGAGAAGAATATTCAGGAGAAGATGAAGGAGAATCTGGATTCGACGACTTCTTCAATTGGTGACGCGTTGTGGGAACTTTACGATCTATGTGATCAGTATTGGAAAGATGATGCAGTTCCACTCCTTCGTAAAAAATTGCAATGCATAGAGGAAAGTGGCAAAAGCATAGATATTCAGAGCTGTTTTCATTCGTTTGATAGAGGGTGCGATGTTGAATGGAATGACCTTTTCTTTTTCGAAGTGGAAAATTTCTTGTGGCATAGAGCTAGTTTACTCGAAGACGAAATTTGTTCCTTCATGGAAGGAAAGGGTTTACAGTTTCCTTCATTTCACAAACCTTTTAATGGAAATGGATTCCAAATTGTTGTTTCAAATGAAAATGAAAAATTATCAATTACGATTAAAGACTGCTCAAAAGCTGTCTCGTTTATTAACTGGGCAAAAAATATATCGGAGATCAATCAAGATAATATAACTTTGCTAGTAGTAGCTGCTATATTATCTAAGCCTGTAATATTCACGGCAGCGATTATTGATGAAAAACCAATTGACGACTATGATTAGCATCTAAGTAGACTCGGCAGTGTTAAAACTGTCGGGTCTATTTTTTTGCCAAAAAATGCCAGAAAGCTTTGTATTATATGGCTTTTTGTGATATACTAATTTTGAATGACGCGCTTTAAAAGAACACAAATAAACCCACATTATTATCAGTGGGCTAAACATACCAATCTTGTATATGTACTATACCATAGATAAGTGTTATTTGCAAGAGAAAAGTGGAAAATTTAGTGACTTTTAGCAGAGGTAGTATGAAATTTACAGCATAGGTACTTCAACATTGATTCTGTTACTAGAAGCAAACGGTAAGCGTTCTGTCAACAAAAATGAGAATGGTATGGCAATAGATTTTTGTAGAAAATTTATAGAAAATGAATCCTCTGCCAAAAATCTATTGCTATACCGAACAGGAGAGAATCATGACGAGTTTAGACATTGTTTTTGGATACGATGCGACAAGTATTTGTGAGCGCATGACAGCTTTACTTGCCGCGCGAGATTTTGAATTGATTCCGCACTATTGTGGATCAAAGATAGGGCTGATGGAATATCTGGCCAGCCGAAAAAAGTGTGACTGGCTCATTCTTCCAGAACGTATGCCATCCGGCCCATATAAAGCAAGCGATTTGGTTTGGCTGCATGAGGAATATAACGTCAATATTATTCCGCTGTTAACAACTGAACGGATTGGAACCGACTACATGAGGGATCTTTACTGCGGTGGTATTTTAACAGCTGAATTTCCTGGCAGAGTTACAGAAAGCCAGTTGCCAGATGTGCTTGTTACATTGATTCTAAGAGGTCGAAGTCATGAGACCGCAAAGGTCTACTATCGCGTGGCGGATGTTAAATAAGTTACTTTGGGAGAAGAAAAAATGCAAAAAACAAAAAGTATCTTGTACGGATTTCATGATGATGATTTGGAATCCTTCATCAAACGTGCATTGCAAGCGCAAGGGTATGAAGTGGTGTCAACCGTTAAATATGGTATTTCGTCTATCGTACAGTATGCAGCTGACAATCCAATTGATGCGATCATCATGCGTTGCAATACCATGTCGGAACTGGAGAAGGCGAGAGATTTAAGAGATTTGAATGCAACACTGATTTTACTGGTGACTGCCGGAATGCGCGGGACACCGGAAATAGAGGAAGCTCTTTCCTCTGGACTAAACAATATTGTATTTGCAGGGCTTCGCTCTCATTCAAAGAACCTACGAACGGAAATTGTGGATATTATCCGCGAAGAGCGTTCACAAAAACAGGCAAGAGTCTATTATGGATTCGCACCATTGGAACGTCCTGCATGCTTCAGTGGAGAGCTTTCTATCAAGAATGAACAACAATTACTGATGCTGTACGAATACCTTCTTGACAAGACAGATCCCCGTGAACTGGATGTTCGTTTTGAAAAAGTTCTTGGAATGCTTCCGGCAGAGGAACGTAGCGAAATGGCGCGTACTCTTCCTGTTCCGATCAAGTCACTCCTGCGAGATAGTGTTTTCTATCAGCAGGCCATGACACCGGAAAGGAAAAAGAAAGGCGGCTTTTTTCGAAAAAAGCAAGAAGAACCGCAAGAAGATTCTGCAGGAACGGAAGTTGCACTGTCTGGCAGTAGTAACTTAATGGATACGATCAATCAGTTGGTCGAACAATATCACCATCATCAGTTTGGAGAATGGGAAGTGGTTCGTCCGGCAACTGAACAGGAAGAGGGCGAGGAATGCCGACGTTGCGCATGTGGATATGAGGAGACTCGCAAGATTCCAAAGGTAGCACCTCAAAGAGTCGTAAAAACATCGCCTAGTCAGACTAGTGTGTTTGGAGTAGGTTTTTCACAAGGAAATGTCCACTGGGGACCGGAAGAACGAGTGGAGCCAACCTGTGAAACGGATGGTCAGATCGTTCGAAGAGGCGAAAACGACGAAGGTCAGGTAGTGGATCAGGTAGTGGGCGAAATACCGGCGCTTGGGCATATTCCAAATGAGAAGACGGATGAGCCAGACTGTGTTCATAGCGGACGTGTTATCAGCAGATGCAGTCGCTGTGGAAAGGTGCTTCATCAAAAAATGCTTCCACCGACAGGAATACACAGCTGGTCGGATTGGACTCTGGAAAGTAATGCAGTTTGCGGTACAGAAGGAAAAAAAATTCGTACCTGTACCATTTGTGGAAAGGAAGAAACACAAGAAATTCCAGCATTGGGTCATGACTATGAAAAGGTCATTGGAAAAGAGGCAAATTGTAGCCAGCCTGGATATTATCAACTGAAATGTCGACGCTGCGGAGCTGTTCAAGATCAGGAAGAAATTATTCCACCAACGGATCAGCATGTATTTTCTGAGTGGGAGGTGGAAAAGCCCGCGACATGTGTAGAAGAAGGAAAGCGTAAGCATACTTGTACATTGTGTGGCTATATAAAAGAAGAGGTTATTCCCAAGGCAGAGCATACATATCAAAAGATTGTGGCAAAGGAGCCTACATGCTCAGAGGATGGATATTACAACTTAAAGTGTAGTGTATGTGGCCATATGCAGGAACAGACTGAAATCATACCGGCAACAGGGAAACATATATTTGCAGACTGGCAAATTATAAAGCAGGCAACTTGTAAGCAGCCTGGAATAAAAGAACGCTTTTGTACGTTGTGTGGGCAAAAGGAGACGATACAGATTCCTCAAAAGGATCATGAGTATCAGAAAATAATCATCAAGAAGGCTCGCTGCCAGAAGGATGGTGTATATGACCTAAAGTGTATACATTGTGGAGATAGGAAGAAAAATGCAGGCATTATTCCAGGAGCAAAGCAACACTCTTTCAGCCAGCGCTTGATTAAGTCTGCGACTTGTACAATTCCGGGACTTTGTGAAAATCGTTGTTCCATTTGTGGAATAACAGAGAAGCAGGAGATACCAGCAGCACATCAGCCACGCGGAAAAGGAATCGTATTACGTCAAGCAACTTGTACGGAAGAAGGACAAGTAGAATATACATGTTCTATTTGTGGAGAAAAATATATTGCCACTATTCCATATGCACACAAATATGGAAAATGGGAAGTGATCAAGAAAGGGGCAACCTGCGCTGATCTGACTATTCGAGAGCGAACCTGTAGCTTATGTGGCAAAAAAGAACAGGATGAGCAGTTATCAAATGTTCCACATACATTTGAATTGTTTATCGAAAATGAAGTGACATGCGAACGGGATGGAAGATCCATTGAGATTTGTACAACTTGTGGAGCTACAAAAAGAGCGAAGAAAATTCAGGCGATGGGTCATCGCTATGAAAAAGAGACGGTTATAGAGCCAACCTGTCAAACAACCGGAGAATATCGTGTGGCTTGTCAGAACTGTGGGATGGTAACAGAGACAGGCTCATTAGAAGCACTTGGGCATTTATACGGCCCACAGCTGGCAAAAGAAGCAACCTGTACAGAGTCTGGTAAAATTTATCAGCTTTGTGCAAGATGTCAGGATGAAAAGCTTTTACGGGAGATTCCACCGCTTGGACATGATTATGGATCTGAGATAATTAAAAAAGAACCAACCTGTACAACACAAGGCGAGGAATATCAGGTATGTAACAGATGTCAGGCAAAGAAGATCTTGCATATTACACCTGAGCTTGGACACAAACCCCAAAGAATTGTTCTTGTGCCGCCATCCTGCTCAGAAAGCGGAAAATACCAAATGATTTGTGAAAGGTGTAGTGAAGCGGTATCGGAAGAAGAAAACATACCAGAGTTAGATCACGATTTTTCTGAATGGACAATTCAAAAGGCAGCTGACTGTGAACATACCGGAGAAAGGGTGCGTACCTGCAAGAAATGCGGAATACAGGAATCTCGGACCATTTCAAAACTGGGTCATGAGTGGGTAGACAAAAAGACATTGCCGACCTGCATTGCAGAGGGACGTTTAGAGCGTGTCTGCATGAGATGTGGAAAGACGGAGCTGGTTGAAACGCTCCCAGTAGCAGGTCATGCATTTGGTAAATGGAAAATGTCAGGCTTTAAGGATACCAGAACCTGCGAGGTTTGCGGAAAGGTCGAAAGTAGGACTGCATACAAGAGGATTGTTGCAGTGGCCGTTTGTGGCGCAGCAATCGTCGGTGTAGCAGGTGTCGCAATCTTTTTAAAGAAATCTGCCTCTTCTGAAGGTTCCGATTACATGGATTCAAAGAATGTTGTTCATTCTACAGCGCTGATTGATGAATCTAGGGAATCAGGTGAAACGGTAAGTGACTTTAGCAAGGCTGATTTACAAGTGGCAAATGATGGTAAAGCAACCTCTGCCGCTACTTTAACCTCAGCTGCTTTTGAAGAGGAATCTGAAACTGTGGAAGCGGTAACAGAGACGATAGAAGAAGGATCGGACACACTGGTTCAGGAGACAGACAGTGAGGAAGAAACGATATCGGCTGAAGCTTTTACAGAAGAAGCAAAAGAGGACTCTCAGAAATGGGAATCGACTTTTGAAGAAAGCAGGATAGAGAGCAGCGAATCACAAACAACTGAGTTGGAAATTGAAAGTACACAGCCAGAAAGCATTGAGTTTACATCCGAGGCAGTTATGCCGGAAGAGACAGATTACGGCGCAATTACAAATTTGTTCTTACCGACAACGCTTAAAACACCGGAAACATTGCAGCAGTTACTTACTGACTGGGAGAGTCGAAGAAAACTGCTCCATTGGGATACTGGGATCTTGGGTGACTCCTCTGTCTATCTTGTTTCACAAGCTCAGTTGGAAAAACTTAGTGCCTCTGCTAATGGTGAAATAGCAAATTGGCAGAAAAATGAGCAGAATACTGTAGCGGAAATTATAGAGGAACAGGCACCCGAAGCCGAAGCACTTCCAGAAGCACAGTCAAGTGCTTTTGAAAATTAAGGGTGACAAGATATAAGATCACAAAACTAAGCCAAAAGGCAGAGGGAGGTGAAAACATGTTAGGCTTTTTGAAAAAGCGAAAGCTTAAAAAGCTGAATGCACACTTGGACTATATGCTGAAAGAAATTGCAGAGTCCAGATGTTCCCCCGTATCATCGAAAGAGCTTGCCTGTATCATGGCAGATTACTTCGGTGGCAATGTTACGATCTTTCGCATTGTTGGCACGCTTACCGTGATGGCATCATCCGGGTATGCTGAAAATGACGATGAGAAGGAAAAGCAACTTGAGTTAGAAGATGAACTGGAAACGACTTTTGAAGACTCCGGTAAGAATCTTTTGACCATGGAGCAGCTATTAAAAGACTCCGTTTTCTTTGAAAAAAGAAAGATTCTTTGGAAAATGCTAAGAACCTACAACATGGATTTTGGACTGATTACCGTAGAAAATGCAAAGGAGACAGTATTTCCAGAGAAGATCGCAGACAATATGTGCCTTTACATCAAGACCTACAACATTGTGCAGGCAAATGACAGAATGATTTACTTCAACAACCTGATTCCATCAAAAGATCGGTTGATTCAGTTAGCCAAAAGCAATGACAGTGCCGTAGCAAGTTCGACCTACTGGTGTATGGTCAAACTACCAGACCTCACAGATGATATGCGAGGAAAGTGTCTGAAATACATGCGTACTCTGATATCCTCAGACAATCTCTTTTACTACTGTCCAGACGTATTAGTAGTGCTATATGAGGAACACGCAGAGGATCTTTCCGAGTTTGCGGACAATCTGGTTAATATTCTATATGACCAGTGTGGAATGTCAGCAGGCATCGTTGCAGTCCCTTACAGTGGCAACTACGCTGAGACATTGCTTGTGGCAGAATATCAGTTACAAGATATTGACCCGCTTGAAATGCGTATCATACCAGACGGCAGCCTAAAGAAATATATGCCGAAAAAGGAGATACAGGTGATTCGATATGAGCAGCAACCGGTTACGGCTGAAACGGTCGTTGATAAAACTGTAAGCGATGCCGATGAATCCTACGAGTCGTATCAAACAACTGATTCAAATGATACTGAAACTGATGTCGATAATGATTGGGATGAATCTGGAAACGGATATCAAGAGCCAGCAAATGCACCATCTTATTATGATGAGAATAATTCAGACGAGGAAGGTTTGCATGAAGAAGACGATGATATTTCTGAGAGTGACAACTTGCAAGCAGATTATGATACACCTCAAGAAGTATATTCAGTGAGTGATGATCCGTATGATTCACAGGTCATGGAACCTCAATATGATGATCATAGCATTTCATTTGACACAGCAGAATCCGTTTCAGAAGATGCGTTCGAATCAGCAGAAACGGCACAGTTTGAAGATGAGGATGTGTCTGGCATAGCGACAGATAGTGCAGGAGAAGAAGGCACTGACTCTATAGATGAATACAGTGCCAGTGAAAAAAAACCTATCGAACCTGTCACAGAGGCAAAGGATCTGAGAAGGCAAGCCAATCGAGCAGCTGCAGACACCAATGCAAAAGCAACCAATACAAAGAAAGAAAGCGAGGGGATGAAGGATGCAGCAGGAAAAGGAAATCCAACAAAAAGCAGCAAGCCAAATATACTTTGGTAAGCAGATTGTATTATCAGTTAGTTTGCTTTCGTTTGTATTGCTATGTGGATGTAGTTCGGCAGATTTAAATTCTGCAATGAATGGTGACTTTGGATTATCTGGTTCTAATTCGTCTGGTACGACAAGTATCGCAGGCATTTCACAGTCAACAGTAAATACGGTTGCCAGTATGATCTTGCCACTTTATCAAGCGTTTGATCCGTATGCGACATTGATTGCTCTGGCATCTTTCATCTTGGGTTGCTGTATGCTGTTTTTCTTCCACAACAGCAAGTCAATGAGCAAATTAGCAATCTTTTCTTTTATGATACTGATTCCAGTCATTATGATTGCACTTGATCTTGGTGTGGGTGCCTGGTTGTCAAATTGTTTGTACTAGCTCTGATTCAATTCAAGTTTTAACTGGCAGAGGTTTTAGTTGGCAGAAGGAAAGTTAGTTATGAGAAAAAAGATTCAACTTGCTCTGGCAGGTATGATGTGTTTTCTGCTTACCGGATGCGGTGGTCAAGAGACATACGAGTTTGCCAAAGCAGAAACAGATATGACGGTATACGCTGAGTTAATGAGCGAACTGACACCGCTTCAATTCATTGCGGTGGGCTTTGTGCTATACGTCGCTAAATATGTATTTGTCATTTCAATATTCAGCATTGTACTTGGTTTTGTGATTGTTTTTTCAATTAAAAATAGTCCGCGAATTCGAAAGAATGCCATAACAGGGCTGATCATTGGAGTGCCATTAGTCACGATCTGCCTATATGTGCTTGCAAAAATGATTGCAGCAACGGCAGGAATATAATTGTGATTATATATTAAAAAACTTATTCAAAACAGGAGGTATTACTATGGCAGAGTTAACAACACTCAATCGTTTTTCAACCGAATTGGAAAACAAGGCACTTGATAAGGATGCACTTTTAAAGAAGCAGGAGTTGGCAAACGGCATCCAGAAGAGCGAGGCAGCCGATATTTACTTGAATACTTTGAAGGAAGAGGCAGCAAATCGAGTTGTCTACAAGATGGTATTTACATCCAAGGATATGAATGATGCTCTGGTATACTATGATGCAGACGATGATGTTTCGTTCAAGATGCTTCCAGAAGACTTATATCCAAACGCAGCGGCGAGAAACTTCGCACCAGAGCGTCAGTTAGTACCAGGTGCATTCATCAATCGTGAAATAACTGCAAGAGTAAAAGAGATTGATGTTGAGAATCATATCGTGTACATGGTATACGCATCAGCTGCTGCTACAGCAAGAGTACAGATTAACGAGGAATTGTCCAAACTGTTTAACGATGCGAAGAATGACGGTACGACAGCGCGAGTTGAGAAGGTTGCAGGTGTCATTATGCGTGTATATCCGAGATATGCAATTGTTAACATCGTTAATAAGGGCGTTATCGGTTTTGTCCATATTTCAAACTGGTCTGATGATTACACCAGAGACATGACATATATCATGAATCCGGGTGATACCTACACATTTGATATTATCGACATGACGCAGAGGGGTGTTGGCAGAACCTTCCAGCTCGATCATAAGCCATATTCTGTTTCACCATGGAGCATGATTCCGGCTGATGTTGATTTGAGAAATATTACCATTCCGGTGCGTTGCACGATTGTAGACGTTGGTAGGCGTACATGGTATGGTACAGTTGCTGAGGCTTCAACTCCTCTGCCGAAGGGCATGGAGCTGTTTGGACGCTATAAAAGCGGCGAGAATGCCATCATCCCGCAGGTTGGTCAGGTCTATCTAAGTACGGTAGCCCAGTATAATCGCGAAACAAAATCAATTGCAATAGCACTCTATCGTGCTGTTCGAGATACGAATGTCAAGATCGGAAAGCCGGTACCGGTTCGATAAAAATGTCAGAAAGGGGGAACGGGGTTATAGAGCTTGTCAGGATCTGTTTGATATTCAAACTGGATGTTTCAGGCAGAGGCTAAAATGGTAAGCTCTCCCCGTCTGCAGTGACGGGGACCCTTGATTTCTATGGAGAATACGAAAGATTCTTTAAAATCAGAGGCGGCCACTTTGCAAACAGCTACGAAATTCTCCTTTAAAAAAGGGTTTGCGGCTCAGATCGAGACATTTTCTACGGCATACTATGACGTGAAAGTCGAGCCATGCGATAATGTAATTAAATACAGCGATATGGTTCGGATTAAGAATGTGGAGTTCCATGAAACAGACAATGGGGAGTATATGGTGGATGGAGATGTCACTGGATATCCGCTTGAATCAGAGGTGTCCAGGTCGGATGATCCTGATAGTTTAAATCCCTATGTAGACTCTCAGCTGTTACGGGCTATTTGGTTCTTGAAATATGCAACTGTAAGGCAATGTATGTATGTGATACACAAATCAAAAGAGTGCAATCCAAAGCTTTGCGTACCAAAAGATCCAAATTATGAGTATGTTAAAAAAAGGCTTACATGGTTAGCAAAAGAAGGGCTCCTTTGGAAATACAAAATCGTGGATCACAATGATAAAAGAAATGTACTGAGCGCCTATTCGCTTAAAGAAGCTGGGGTAGCATTTCTTAACAGTGTATCAATTAGCATATACAAGTCATATCCATTCACATCAGCAGCTATTCCAAATGAGATACTAGGTCGTCTGAGCGAAAACGAGATCATTAGAAGGATCTGTACCTCTGCACGGTTTGAATCCTTTGAGAAGCCGCATCTTGTACATAATGACACCTATGTAAAAGAGCAGACCTACGATACCCGCTTCGACATCGACTACAATATTGTCCTTAAAGTTCCTGATAGTTCTGATCCTTCAAAACAAACCAAATTAAATCTGATGGTCCAGTTTGTGCCAGACCCGAAGGCAAGAGCAGCAGTTGATGAAGAGGGTGAGGTAAACAAGTACTACAAGATCTTAGCAAACATATCGAAGGAATTCCTCGTAATCAAAGAGGGAAAGGTCAAAAAGAAGGGCGAGGCTAAAATCCTTTTTGTATGCGAAACAAAAGATGCTGCAGTTAGTATGCGTGAGGCATTATGCGATATACAAACAAAGAATACTGCCGAATATTATGACAGCCATTGTCTAAAGTACATGTTTACAACAGAAAAGCTTGCCGTCTACGCAGAGAATTTTGAAAGACAACCATTTACAACTGGTATCTTCAACATCACTCCATTTTACCCTGAAGAAGAGGTGCTTAAAGATGGAAAGCCAGTACTTGGGCCAGATGGAAAGCCATTAAAAAGACCTGGTTCTAAGAAAAAATACAGATATGTCGCTGCTTCGAAAATTTTTTGAAAGGATTTTTTTTGAATGGATAAAAAACGCTTCTTTACCAGTGGTCAGATAGCTGGTATTGTAATATGTATATTACTTGGTGTAGCTTGCACAGTTGGTCTTGTTGCTGCACAGATTGCAAAGGCATCCATGCCGATAGATATTGTCATTCCTGAGAGTGGGTTAAGCGACTCTATATTTGATGCACAGAATGGAGTGTATGAGGCAGATGCTGACTTTTCGATAGAACATCAATTTGAGCATTTAAGTGATGTGGTGGATGTGCCGGATCGTCAGTCAGCCACCATGGGAAACGGTACTTTTTGGAAAATTGCGGATGGATTCTACATCTACATTTCCGAAGGGAAACGTGCCAGTTTCGCAGAATCTGTCTTTTCTGAGACAGCACCAATTCTACTTACTGGGGCTGGAAGTAAGGATGCAAGTGGTGAGCTAGTTAAGTCGGATCGAGGTTATCTGAATGGCCGAGAGTTTAATTATGTGGTTTTCGATGTATCATGCAGTGTGGATGATAAAACAAAAGAAGCATATATTATCGGTTATTTGTATGAGGACAGTGAGAGTGGATATTCGACACTTCTAGCTTGCGTCACAGAAGACATCAGCTCGTCAGGACTTCTTAATGCACAGATCATTGCGCAGAAGGAAGCAACCTTACTTCATGCAAAACAGGATGCAAAACAGGAGAAAGATTGACGTACTCCCACGGTTTTAACCGTGGGCTTTCCCACCCGATCATTGTAAGAGAAAATAGCCTATTTTGAGAAAAATAGGCTATTTTCCTATTGCAAAGTTTAAAAATCTGTGCTATCTTATAGTCATAAGATGACGATGACGAATTATATGGAAAGAGAAGCAGACGCTTGCTTTTCTAATTGGCAAATCCCGGAATTAGCTGGGTTTGTTTTCTACACTCTTTTTAGGTGCAGATATGTGAGGAGTCTAGTTATTTATTTTGAGTATAAGCACTAGGAATCGACGGATTTCGAGTGCTTTTTTTGTTGCTCAAAATTGTAAAAAGAAGTTTTGGGAATGTGGATGCTATAGAAGCATCTTCATTGAAGGCTTCAAAAAAATTTTTTAAAGCCGCTAAGAACGGCAGAAGGAGAAAAAATGACAATTAAAGAAAGACACGAGCACGACAATTTTGCAACAGACGGATGGTCCACTAATGGATCAACTTTAGAGAAGAGAATTTCCTTAGCCTATCTGACGATGGCTATTGCTGATAAGATGCAGGCTAGGGAAACCTCGCCGTATCTGCGTAACGAGTGGGAAAATTGCCTGTGGAGAGATCCACTGGCAAAGGCGTATAAGAAGGCATCTTCCAGGAAAGGGAAGGGAGAAATTCCGACCCCAAAGGAATATAAGAAGTGCCTGCTGCAAGTCCTCAGATCCTCTGAGTGTGACACCAAGGAATATGCCTACGGATACTCTGAGAATCTGTATGAGGCTGTCCGAAGGGCACCTTTGCAGGTTACAGAGGAAGATACTGTGCTTCTATCTGATCGCGGATATGCGAAAGCATACTCCGTGAAAAAGTGGAAGCGAATTTTGGAAAAACATTTGTTGGTATGCTCGAAAGCGTACAACAATTTGTTGTTCCAGAGTTCCAGTTACATCAGTTGGATGTCATACGTGTATACATCTATCGAAGACGACGATCCGTTGTGGTTGTCGTTCGGAAATGAGCTGTATGTACGTAAAATCCACTGCTCAGATAACTTCTGGGTAGCTCTGGATGAGCTTGTGGCAGAGGCAAAACTCGTATTTGTTTAAAGCAGAGGCCCGGAAGGAGATAATATGAACAATATTAAAAAGGTTGAGGCGTGGGAGTATATCCTGCGTCGTTACGAGAAAAGCGAAAGAGATGTAGAGCAGACAATTTCAAAGATCGGAAACGATCTTAGAAAGGATCGAGCTTTTGTAATTGCTTTTGCAAAAGTTCGCAAAAGCATCGATCCGGCGTTTGCGGAGTGATGTTGGGGGCATAGGCATTCTGTCGGTGTCCTGGTTGTTAAAAAGAGAGGTGAGCTGCAGAGCAGCTTGCCTCGTATTTGTTAAAAGGGCAGAGGCCCGGAAGGAGAAGAATTATGGTTAGCAACGAAGTATATGTAGCAATTGTTGAGGCAAAGGAACAGGTCTCAGACCTGTTCGAAATTCACGGTGACTTAATGTCGTCAGTAGAGGATGTGTACACTCTTGTGTACCGACTCCTCATTGATAGGGAGATGAAGATTGCGAAACGCCTCGCCGTGCTGACGGTACTTAGCACTGGAAGCATCAACGGCCCGTTCTCTGGCCAGTTTATGATGCCGTCTACAGCGGCATGTTGCGAGGAGTTCCGTCGCATCAAGGCGGAGTTCCGAAAGGGATTCGCGTCTGTTGTTGTTTACGACAGCAACAATAATAATGTAACTGCAATTGCTCGAGTGTCTAAGCAGGGCAGGGTCACCCTTGAGGTGTACCCAGTATTTTGTAAAGGTCACACGAAGCATCAAAAGGCGTACCTGCATAAGCAGGAATTCGGATGGCTGACACCATCCATGCGCCTGATCTAAAAACCGATGGGGCAAGCTCCTCATCCAGATGAGGGGCTTGTAATTGCAAAGAGCAGTAAGAGAGAATAGGCAAACTGTAAAACAGTTTGCCTATTTTTTGTTGGTAACAGATTGGTTAGGGCATCCTCTGCCCAGAAGGAGAAAATATGAATATTATTGAAAAAATTGAAAAAATTGTTGCTTGGTTCATGAGCTGGGCAGTGTGGAATCCTACATTTGCGGCAGAGTCCATAAAACGTAGTGTAGCTACGTTGAAAAATTTTGGGGAAAACACAGTGAACTTCTGGAAAGAGTTTCTCCAGATGGTGTCAAATAATGCATGGCTGAGTTGCTTAGGAACAATATTGGCTATGCTAGCATTACTACTGTTAATCATTATGTTAATGATTAGCGTAGTAGTATTTGCACTAATTACTTTAATATATTTAACGCCTATCGGAGTTTTTTCAGCGTGGTTTCTGGGCTATGGCCTAGTAAAAGCGATTGAGAATGACACATTTGGAACCACAAAAAAGTTCTTCCGTCGAGTCTCATGGGCGTTTCGGACGACTTGGAAAGAAGAAAATACAAAAAAAAGAAAGGAGAAGAAAAAGAAGCAGTTCCGCGTCATTGAAGGCGGGCGTAAGGCTTCGTAAGATGCAAAGGTAGCTTCGAGAAGCTGCCTAGATACAAGGGAAACACCTGCGGTGGAGAGCAATATGCTCTTAGCTACAGGTGTTTTTTTGCGCAAGTGCAAAATTATATGAACAAAACTATTGACCTTTTTATAAAAATGTGATATTATGGACTTACAAGGCAAATATACAGAACTAAAGTTAATGCGATGCTTTATTTGTATAATAAGCAGCCTAAATTTTCTCAAAAAAATACAAGTTTTTAATTTTTACTTTAAATTGTGTATACAATTTAAAGAGTAGTGTATGCCTTCTTTCTGCGTTCGGCGTCCATAGCTGTATAGTGCTGGACCGTTACATCGACGGATTTGTGGTTCAATCCGGCAGATACCAGATAGATGTCGTTAGTTTCGTCATACAAAGCAGTCGCATACGATGCTCGTAGTTTGTGTGGACTAATTTTGTCGTTAGATGCAGACAAATCCAAGGCATATTTCTTAACCATTCTTTGAATACCAGCAATACTCATTCTCTTACGTTGGAGAGACAAGAAGAAGGCTTCTTCGTGACCAGCGAGGGGAATGATTTTTTTTCGAACTTCGTAATACGCTAGTAGTGCATCATACACTGATTTACTCATGTCAATAGGTTGCTGATTTTTATCACTGTAACCTTTACGCCGCACTTTGAATTGACGTTTTTCAAAATCAACATCACACATCCTGATTCCAGCACATTCAGAAACACGAATACCTGTTTTGAGAAAGAGTGTGACAATAGCTTCATCGCGTAGGCGTGTTTTTTCGTGATAACTTTTTCTATGCTTGGTCAAATTCTTACCTGTTGCAACCACATCCTGTAATTCATCCATATCTTTTCGCGGTAAATGTACAATGTCTAGCTGCTCCTTGGTGCGAGGTTTCATAGATTTTCGCATTGGATTCTTGTCAATCAGTTCTGAATCTTCAAGGAAAGAAAATAGGCAATTCAAAACAGTCACGGTTTTTTGAACCGATGCTGTAGCATATCGACGCTCGTTGATCAAGTAGGCAATATATTCGTTGATGTCTTGTGGACGAAGTTGATTTACCGCGTCCTTGCTGACTTCGTTGGTAAGCTTGCCATTTAAAGCTGGATTGTTTTGGACGAAGTATTCAAAAAATTGAACTATATTGTAACAGTAATCGGATTGCGTCTCAATTGATTTTGTAGCCAATGATACTATGTATTCATTAACGAATGATGGTAACTTTTTCCTATATTTTTCTAATTTCGTGTAATATTTGTTGTATTGGTCTTGTCGAAAATCAGCCATGCAGAACCTCCCTTAATTTTTGATAAAAATTGTCTAACTATAAATCTATTATATGCCAAAATCGAGGAAAAAACAACAACGATCAATATAATTACAATTATAGCTAATCTTGTGGCTAGATTTTAGGAGCAAAACGACACACTTGGGGGAGGAGTCAATATGCTTATCATTTGCAAAAAATATCCCCTTTCCGGTTTGTTGGCCAGCGAAGGGACGAAAGATGTAACACAAGGATTGATCCCAGCGGTAGCCGATATCAAAAAAAATCGTCTGGCAATCACGGGTAAACGAAGCGAAAACCATAATGATCTTGCAAACTATCTGGTCGCAGAAGAAGGATCTAGCCTTGACGATATATATGATCTTGCTATTTCGACAGATGGCAAGATTTTTTTCGCGTGTCGCCCGGACTTACCGGACGATGGCAAAGACGTTCGCAATGCGATCCAAACAGTTGTCGATACATGGTTAATTTTTGACAAGGACGGAGGTGCGTAAAAAATGAAGATATTGATTGAGCACGGATGCTTTAGAGGCCCGCCTGGACGACCTGTCAACCACTCCGGACTGAAGTTAGAAGCTTGAAAGAGATAGTTGAGCAGAACGGTTAAAGCATAGCAATATTACAATTTTTTCAATGTGCACCTTGAAAACCGAATATTTTCGCAAATTACCTTCCTCTTGGCAACATTCCATTCCAACAGAAATTACTACTGACTCCCGCTTGCATCAGTATTTCTTTTTTGCTATGATGATACCGAAGAAAAGTAATCTCACGCCTTTGGTGCGATACTCTTACTGGTATTATGGCACGAAAGCGCAGTGTTGACAAGAGAAAGGAGAAATTTCTATGATGAAAAGACGATTTACTACAATCACTACAATCCTTGCAGGAGCCCTTGCAGGTAATACTGCTTTTTTTGCAACTCAGGCGATTGCAACACAGGAAATGCAGCCTACAGCACAGGTAGCGGATCAGTACATGATTATTGATTTGGAAAACATCCCACTTGCCCAGGCTCAAAACAACGTGGATGCCCTGATTCCTGACGATACGCAGTTAACAGAAGACTCATCAAGCCTGTCCGAGCAGGATGAGTTTGAAATGTCAACGGAATTGGCGGATCAGTCGGAGTCTTCCGTATTGGAAGAAACACTCCCTTATTACTTGTCCCTCTCATCAATTGATGTAACCAAAGTTGCTTACTTTGACAAATTGGATGGGTTGGAGAGTAGTCTGTCCCAAACTGATCCTGATATTGCCGGTACATTGACATATGCCGTTTCTGACATTTGCGCAGGAGAGCCAATGATTTCTTACCTGCTTGATCAGTATGCCGGGTATGATACATACTCAGCCGTCGAATTTTGCGAAGCAGCCTCTTTACAGCAGGCAGATGAAAGCGGAATGTACCGACTTTTGTTGCAGCAGGAGGAGGGAGCCGATGTCGTGCATTACAGCATGTCAGACGGAACACTTCAGAAAACTGCTGTTGATTCCTACGTGAATGAGTACGGTGCTCCGGCTGTCAGTCTGGATGCAAATACTAACCATTGGTTAATCGTGCATTTGACACCAGACGAGTCAAGTGCTGCCGGCGAAAATCAAGAAGAAACCGATGAAGCAGCTTCCCAGTCACTGGAAGGAAAAGTGGATGAGGATACTTCTGAAACAACATCTCAAGACGTCGCAAAGACAGACCCGACAAAACCATCAAAACCATCGGAAAAATCGTCTTCTGAATCAGCAACCAAGCCAACAAAGCCAACGACAAAGGCACCTGAAACAACCAAGCCTGCTTCGACGAAGCCGGCTCAAACCACAAAAGCACCGGAGACAGCTGCTACAGTAGCGCCAACTGCTGCAACAACTGCACCGACTACCACTGCGCACACACACAACTGGGTCGCAGTAACAAAAATTGTCCACCATGATGCAGTTACAAGTCAGGTGTGGAAAGAGGATACAGCAGCGTGGGATGAGACTGTAGTAACGAAAGCAGCATGGGACGAACAGGTTCTTTCTCAGGCGGCCTACGATGAGCAGGTGCTGGTGTCAGAAGCATATGATGAGCCGGTGTATGGTCGTGTTGATATCTGCAATAACTGTGGTCATGAATTTTGGGACCCAAGTGATGATATTAACGAACATATGGCTGCTGGTTGTTGGTCAGGATGGCATACTGAACCGCGTCAGATCGGTACGACTCACCATGATGCGGTATACAATACCGTACATCACGATGCCGTGTATACAACAGTCCATCATGATGCCGAGACGACAGTTGTTCATCATGAAGCAACCGGACACTACGAAACCGTAGTGACACAGGCAGCGTGGGATGAAACGGTAACAACCGGATACAAATGCTCTGGTTGCGGTGCTACAAAGTAACGTCAATTCTAAAAAAGATTAACTTCAATCATAGAAAAAAACACCTTTCAGGCAGATTTGCGAAAAAGCGGTTTGTTTGAGAGGTGTTTTTTGTTGTCGTAAAGGGCAATAACAGTGATTGCTTTCGGGGGTAAAACCCGTTTGCATAAAAACAAAAACAAGGAGGGAAAACTTATGCGAAGTTCAAAGAAGCCAAATGCGAGACAGTTGACTTCTACGTTAATGGCAATCGTCATGACAGCCACAACGACATTCCAGATGCCAAATATTGCACTGGCATCAGAAGCAGAGTCGTCGGTAGCAGTGGAAAGCCAGATCGAAGAAGTGACAACAAAAGAAGCTTCGTCTGTAGAGGTTCAGTCTGTTTCAGCCACACAGGCAGCAGCTGAAACACAGACAGGCACCGCACTGGAAACTTCAAGCGCAGCGGCAGGCACGGATGCCACACAGGTATCAGACGAAGTGCAGACAACTGTTGCTGAAACAACCGCAGAAGTGACCTACGAGGAAGAGAAAACCACTCTTTCTGCCGAGGTCGATCCGTCCGGAGAAGATACCGAAGAGTCAGAAGCAAATGAGACCCGCGGTCCGGACGAAGAATTAACAACAGAAATTGAGACAGAAATTGAAACAGAAGCGCAGACTGATGCCGCATCTGAAGAAGAGACGGAAGCTTCCACAGAAGAAGCTCTGATCGATCTGTCCACGGCAACAAAGGACGAGATCCTTGCCTATATCGAAGCTATCGGTGGAACCGAAAGCGATGCCTACTATGAGTTTTTGGGTGGACTTGGCGAGGACGATTATCAGCTCGTGTGGATTGCCCAGTTTGGCTCAGAAGAGGATGTTATTGCATCTACTTTTGATTTTGACTACGATGCTTCAAGTGACCTTGAGATTGCAAAGTATGTTCATAAGCTGACTGAGGATGAACTGTATAGTCTTATTGAGTCCATGACATTTGAGCAGTATCGTCGTTATCTTTCCATCAAAGAAATGATGGCAGAGATGGACGAAAAGGATTTCACTGATGTCATTGACGAGGAAGAGTTTACGGCTGATCGCACATGGGATTATGAAAGTTATGATGCATTTGCAGAGGCAATGACCGGTGTATCACTGCAGCGTACCGAGCAGGTAATGCAGTTTTATAATACCTATGTTGACCCTTCAAATGTTCAGGCAGGTGTAACAACGATTGACAGTTTGTTGGATTCCAACGCAGACTGGTACTCAAACGATTACATTCTTGGATTAAACCCGGAGATGTTTAAGGAAACCGTGCCGGTATATCATGGATCTGACGGAAACTACTACGTTGTTTCCACTGTTCCGACATTAAACGGTGTGGAGTCTGCTGATTATCAGCCTGCAACAAGCTTCTATAACGGCGGTGTTGAGGCGCAGGCATTTACGGATATTGAATATCTTGGAAATGGTGTATACCGTATTCCGAGCAGCCGTTACCAGTACTGCTTCACGGAGCAGTATGTATCCGATATGGGAACGCTTTATGGCATTTCCTTCGGACTTCGTATTCAGGTTCTTTACGGATTCACACCATCAGGTGAGATTACTATCGCAGCTGACGTAGTATATCCGGATATGACTGAAAGATTCCTTCCGGCAAAATTAAATCTTTTGGCAGGAATTGCAACAGTAAGAGTCTTTAATGACGATTACGAAGATTCTGTTGACAACTATCTTGTATCTGCATCAATCAACCGCGGAGCAGGCCTTCCGGACAGTGTGGGAAGCATGAATGAAGGAAAGGTTCTGCAGTTTGTTGTTGGTGATGCAAATGCGGTAGCAAGTCTGGATGTTTTGATTGGTTACAATGTAACATCAAAGTATTCAATGGCAGCTGAAGTAACTACTGCAAAACTGATCGGATCAGCGTCAGGTAATGAGAATATCAATCTTGCAGCAGAGATGTATAATGGTGCTTATTTAAAGCTTGATCAGGGAAGTGTACCGAAAAATCTTGCGGTAGGAGATAAGTTTATTTACGCAAATACTGCACTGACTATTACAGGTGTTACAACTGCATATGATGGTCGGGGAGGTATGCATATTGGTGCAACTGAAGTTCCTACACATGATGCCCAGTCCTTCTGTTTATATAACGGAAAGGGTGTGGAACCGCAGATCAGCTCATGGTTTAAGACCAAGCTGAACACAAATTCGGCAGATCCCGGCTATATGGTGCAGATGACTGCGGCAAATATCAGTAAAAGAGCATCATATAATGGCAGTTCCGTTAACCTTGGTGGAAACAAAATTTTTGGCTACAGAACTGACGGACTTGGTGCGGTAAGCGGTACCGATGGAAAGGTTTTAAATCTGGAGGGAACTAATGTCCTTCTTTCCTGTATGCACGCATGGGGTAATGAATCAGCAAGCACACCACAGGATATCGTAGATGCGATTAGTACTTTTACAGGACGTACCCAAAAGGATTATGCAATAGATGAAGGATTTGGACATTATTATCCAAATGTGGCACTCCAGTGTACTGATGTGCATGATGGCGGAGACGGCAACATGTATGCAACCTTTAAGGTCGTAACATCAATGTTGCAGGTTGGAGGTGTTGTGCATCCTCAGAATTATCAGTGTGCATTTGCAACAATTAGTATCGTATATCCGTCAGCACCAAAGAACGGATATTTAAAGATTCATAAGTCATCCGAAAATCCTGAGGTGACAGACAAAAACAGCTGCTATAAGTTTGAAGGTATTCGTTATGGAATATTTACAGATGAAGCTTGTGTTAACAACCTTGTTGTTCTTTCCCTGGATGCCAATGGATACAGCCAGCCATATGAGCTGCCGGAGGGCACTTATTATGTAAGAGAAGCAGGTGCAACTCCGGGATCAGGCTATCAGACAAACAGTACTGTTTATACGGTAAATGTAACAGCAGGAACAACATCCGATGCTCCTGTCATGTGTGAGACAACAGATGTTCCATTAAACGATCCGTTGGGCATTCAGATAAATAAAATCAATAGCGATGGAACGACTACAGCTGACTTGTCTGGCGCTGAATACACTATTACTTATTATCCTAAACAGTATACTAGTGTAGAAGAAATTAAAGCAGATCCAGATGTAAAGCCAACTGTATGGGTTATCCAGACATTGAAAGCTGCAAATGGAAATTACAGAGCAATGCTAGATGATGCGCATATTGTTCCAAATAGTAATAGTGCAGGTGCAGTTTTTGGAAAAAACCATACTGGAACTTACGTTATTCCACTTGGAACCATCACTGTTGAAGAAACAAAAGCACCGACAGGCTTTACAAAAGATGGAGCTATTGTAAGCAGTGCAAAAACTGGTGCAACGATTTCAGGAACTAATAACGTATATTTATTCCAGTTTGTTGACGAAGACTCGGCAGTATATTTAAAGAGCGGCAATGATCTTTCAACTTCTCTGGATGATGAGAAGGCAGTAACATTGACCTATGCTGAGACTCAGAATCGTGCTGGTATTAAGGTTGTAAAATATGATATTGCAAAGAAAGGAGCTTTTGCTACATGGGACGGTCCGCAGGGACTTGCAAGTCTGAAAGGAATTAGATTTGCAATTATCAATAAAAATGGTGATGCCGTAAAGAACAGTACAGGAACGCTTGTTCCTGACGGTGGTGTTATGCAGGTACTTACAACTGATAAGAATGGATATGCGGCAACCGGAGTATCTGATCTTCCAACTGGAAAGTATCTTGTAAAAGAGCTTCGAAAGGATGCCACTGTAAGCGGCACCACATTGAATGAAGGAATCTCCACACTTGCAAACGATATGTATATGTGGGCGGACAACAGCGCTGAAGTGGTACTGACGGACAGCGACAAAAACAGCCTCAAATGGGCACCGGCTTTTTATAATTCACCTGTATCAGCTGTACCGAAGTTTGAGAAACATGATTTGGAGCTTGGTAAAAAGGCACCTATGGCAGGAACCTCCATGGCAGGTATTATCTATGGAATTTACAATGATTCTGATCATCCAATTAAGATCAATGGAAAGACTTACAAAAAGGATGAGGTTATCCAGCGTATATACGCAGATAAGGATGGTAATTTCACCTTTACGACACCACTTCCGTACGGTCATTATTATGTAAAGGAAGGTGAAAACCTTCACTATATAGGAAGTACCACAAAGCATTATTTCCATGTCATCAGTAAGGATGGAAAAGGCGCCATTTTCTATGAGAAGAAACCAGGCGGCAGTGAAACTGATCGTTATGACTCAGTATTCTTCTCCAACCGTGTCATAAGAGGAGACGTGAGCCTGACTAAAAAGAACGGAGAGACGAACGAAACTCTTGCTTATATTCCATTCAAGATTACAAATAACGCAACCGGAGAAACTCACTACATCCTGACAGGTGCAGACGGAAGCTATACCTCTGCTACAGGAAAGACCACAAACACCAATGCGAACGATGCCGTTCTCTCAAAGTATGGCGAGAATGATGTCATTCCAAAGAGTGTGATTGACTCCCTGACAAAGGATGCAGGACTGTGGTTTGGTCTTGGAAGCGAAGGAACCATGACCACGGCAAAAAATTCCTATGGTTCATTGGTTTATGGAACCTATACGATCACAGAATTAAAGACCGAAGCAACCACAAGTATGGATATGTATTCCTACACATTTGAGGTCAAAAAGGATGGAAAACTTATTGATCTGGGAACGATCAACAACTATTCAGTTGGAATCCAGACAACTCTGACAGATGTAAATGGAAATCATACAGTGGAAGCGGGAAAATCTGTTACCCTGACTGACCACGTAGCATACAAAAATCTTGATACTACAAAGAAGTACACCCTGACAGGAACGCTGTATGCGAAGGACAAAGATAATCTGACAAAGCTGATGACAAAGACGGTGGAATTTATGCCGGCAAAGGAAAACGGAACACAAGATGTTACCTTTACATTTGATGCTTCTGATCTTGTTGGGAAATCCGTTGTCTGCTTTGAAGAGCTGTTCTTGAACGGAGAACTTCGTGCGTCACACAAGGACAAAAACGACCATAACCAGACGGTTACATTCCCAAGTGTGGAAGGTATTCCGATTATGGAAAAGCACGACTTAGAGCTGAATAAAAAAGCTGCTATGGGCGGAACATCTTTTGAGGGAATTCCCTTTGAAATTTACAATGATCCCGAGGCAGCCGTTCTGATTGATGGACATTCTTATCAGAAGGGCGAACTAATCGCAACCGCTACTTCAGATGCAGCAGGTACGATCACAACTGATGTTAAATTTCCGGCAGGACATTATTCCATGAGAGAGAAGGCCGTCAATAACCAGTATACACTGACGGATGAGGAATCCCATACTTTTACTGTCAGCTATCAGAATGGAAATGCTGTTGTCAGCTATGAATCAGGTGAAAATGCTGTGATCTTTAAAGACCGCGTTGTACGTGGAGATCTGTCATTTGTAAAGAAAAATGCCGACACGGGTGAAGCACTTGCTTACATTCCGTTTAGGATTACAAATAATACAACAGGCGAGACACATTATATTTTAACAGGTGCAGACGGTACATATACTTCTGCAGCCGGAAAGACAACAAATACCAATGCCAACGATGCAGTTCTTTCCAAGTATGGTGATAAGGATTTTATTCCACAGAGCGTTGTGGATTCGCTGGCAAAGGATGCAGGACTTTGGTTTGGTATGGGAAGTGAAGGAAGCATGACAGCTGCAAATGATTCTTACAGCTCATTTGTATATGGAACATACACCATCACCGAGTTAAAGACCGAAGCAACCAGAAGCATGAAGATGTATACCAGCACCTTCACAATCGACACTGACGGAAAGGTTCTTGATCTTGGAACAGTCAACAACGTTCCGATGGGAATTAAAACAA
>ERZ779869.628-NODE-628-length-38386-cov-6.145835_pt1 | contig 38386 bp, 27 predicted proteins | sample MGYA00511557_ERZ779869 | MGnify/ENA primary metagenome ERZ779869 (study PRJEB29588, sample SAMEA2154620) | human gut metagenome | biome: human gut; feature: human-associated habitat; material: faeces | place: Denmark | collected 2008/2010 ... | reverse complement strand
ACTTCGAGAACAAGATCATGTTCCAGGGATTCGTATGGAACTTAAACAGCTTCGATCAGGAAGGTGTACAGCTTGGAAAGGTTCTTGCAAAGCGCGTTCTTGCACATGACACAGACGGTGCTTTAAAGGCTTACAGTGATCTGTTAAATATCTAATTTGCGTTTAAAAAAGACCAGCGGGAGTTCTCGCTGGTCTTCTTTTAATATATTTTATTTCTTTTCTCTGAAAATCGCACGGAAAATCAATCGCACTAGCGGACCGCAATAAAACATCTGATACAAAATTGCCATCGGGAAATTCATACCCCATGTCTGTATCCATGTTGGGAAATCCTTTGTATCCTTAAAAAGAATCGTTGCGATCAGGCTCATTATCGGGCACATGATGCAGCAAATACAAATGGAAATCGCATAAGTAATAAACTGCGGACGATCATCTGGTCTCATAACAGTAAATGCAAGCATTCTTGCAATCTTTCCGACTACAAAGAATTCTAAAATAAATGCAATTGGAACCATAATAGGCATCTCGTGAAGTGCTGCTATAAAGGTTTCGCCTCTCACACCTCCCATATTGAGCGCAACATTATAAACGATCATCCCGTAAACCATAATGGTCGCCATTATTGCTGTGAAAATAACATCTTGAAACTTATTTTTTGGCATAAAAAAATCCCTCCATCTGATAAAATAATACAAACAACTTGCGTGGCGGCAATTGCGTCATGTGTTGTTCGTTATCATCCAAATCATCCGAAAGGGATTGTGCGTTTCCAATATGCAGTCACTTATACTGCAACCATTTTTCATTGCTGCGCTATTTTACCACATTTTTTTTGTTCATGTAAGTGTTTTTTTCTATTTTTCTTTGATTTGAGATATTTTCCATGTTTTGCACACTTTTTATTGGAATCATTTCAGTTCTTTTATAAAACTGCGCGGTGTCATTCCATATTTATTTTTAAATGCCCGATGAAAATAAGACAAATTGTGAAAGCCTACCGACAAGGAGACTTCCAAAATAGATGTATTGCCCTGCTCAAATAGCTCCACTGCCTTTTCAAGCCTGACATTGTTTACATATTCCACGCAAGTCATGTTCATATGCTTTTTAAAAAAGCGCATAAAATGATATTCACTGAAACAGCAGATTTTTGCAAGTTCCTCTACGGAGATTGTCTTTGCATAATGAATTTCAATATAATCCAACACGTTTTTTAGCTTATCAGATGGCGTACCCTCCTCTGGCAGCATATTTTTTACCTGCTTTGTGCTGTATTGAAGCAGCAGAAAAATCACCTGCAAAAATAATCCCTTTAATGCAAGCTCATATCCTAGCACCTCTTCATGATAAAGTGATGCAATCTGATAAAAAATTTTTCGAATTAATACATAGGCAGGATGCTTTGGCGTAATCAGGCATGGCAATATTAATTCATGATTCATAATAGGAACAAAATAGCGTGTTGAACATATATCCGTTGAATTTCCGCCAAGAAAATTCATATGAAATACATATGTTTCAGAAACCATCTCTTCATTTTGCGGCTGCGCTAATGAAACACTATGAAGAAGAAGCGGCAAAACAAATAAAATATCTCCTTTTTTCACTTCATAATCTACCAGATCAATCTGATAAAGACCCTCTCCCTCTGTAATAAGCGTCAGCTCTGCCTCTTCATGCCAGTGCGTTGTGACTACCGGATGGACTAAGTCCAGTTTTGTAATGTATTTTTGCATCGGAAATAATGTCTCCCCATGCTTTGCACTCTCTTTTTGCTCTGGTGACGGTACATACAGCTTTTTCAAAGTGTCTCCTTTCCTTTTTCTGCTGTGTTATCCTAAAGCGCCCAAATACAGCAGGATTGTGTTATATGATGAAAAAATATTGCAAGAAAAATTGATTTTTGTTTTCTATAATAGCAATATAATACAATTTATCTTTTTTATCAAGCAAATTTAAATTTTTGACAGAATGGAGGCTTAATTTAAATGAATACAATAAAAAACTTACATCCAACAAATAAAAAATGGTGGCACGACAAGGTTGCCTACCAAATCTATCCAAAGAGCTTTCTTGATACAAACGGTGACGGTATCGGTGACTTGCGTGGTATTATCTCAAAGCTTGACTACTTAAAGGAGCTTGGTATTGACATCATTTGGCTCTCTCCGATCTACAAATCACCTTTTGTTGATCAGGGCTATGATATATCAGACTACTATGCGATTGCTGAAGAATTTGGCACCATGGAAGAATTTGATGAACTTCTTGCTGAGTCAAAAAAACGCGGTATCTCAATCATTATGGATCTTGTTATCAATCACTGTTCTGACAAGCACGAGTGGTTTAAAAAGGCACTCGCAGACCCAGACGGTGAGTATGCTGACTATTTCTTCTTCCGTGAAGGCAAAAACGGCAATCCGCCAAGCAATTATCGCTCATATTTTGGCGGCAGCTGCTGGGAACCAGTTCCAAACAGCAACAAATATTATTTACATATGTTTGCAAAAGAGCAGCCTGATTTAAACTGGGAAAATCCTACGCTCTTACAAAAGCTTTATGATATGATCAACTGGTGGCTTGAAAAAGGCTTAGGAGGTTTTCGTATTGATGCCATTATCAATATTAAAAAAGATCCTTCATTCCCTGACTATGAGCCTGACGGTGACGACGGACTTGTAAGCTGCTGGGAAATGGTCGAGCACGTAAATGGTGTCGGTGACTATCTGGAGGAGTTAAAAAAGCATACATTTGAAAAATATGATGCCTTCACTGTTGGTGAGGTTTTCAATATGAAGGGCGATGAGCTTCGCGAATTTATAGGCGAAGATGGTCATTTTTCTTCTATATTTGATTTCAGTGCCGCATGCTTAAGTGACGGCAAGCACGGCTGGTATGATTCACCTTCAATTGAATTTAAAAAATGGCGCGAAACTATTATCGACTCTCAGCTTAGAAATCAGAACTATGGTTTTGAATCTAATATTATCGAAAACCATGATGAGCCGCGCGGTGTATCACGCTTTTTGCCTGAATATGCCCACACGCCATCAGGTGCTAAAATGCTTGGAACAATAAATGTGCTGCTTCGCGGACTACCATTTTTATATCAGGGTCAGGAGATCGGCATGCAAAATGCCAAATGGAATAGCATTGATGAGTTTGATGATATCAGCACAAAGGATCAGTACCATGTTGCAAAAGAGGCAGGACTAAGCGATGAGGCTGCGCTTGAGGCTTGCAGCAAAATGAGCCGCGACAATGCCAGAACACCTATGCAGTGGACAGACGGCGAAAATGCTGGATTTACAACTGGTACTCCATGGCTGAAAGTAAACAGTAATTATACCGATATCAATGTAAAGAATCAGGAAGCTGATGCACATTCTGTATTAAACTATTATCGCAAGCTTATTGCTCTTCGTAAGTCAGATGAATACAATAGTCTCTTCACCTACGGCGAATTTGTGCCTGTTTACAATGATACAGAAAGTATCATGGCTTTCTATCGAAAGGATGAGTCAAAGTGTGTTCTTATTGCTGCAAACTTTGGAAAAGAGCCTGCTTCTGTGACACTAAAATCCCAGGCAGCACGCATTCTGTTATCCACAAGACCAGACGGCAGCGTACAGATTGATACCACATCTGCACCGAAACTGACACTTGACAGCTGTGAGGCAGTTGTGATTGAATTATAATTGCCTGGAACAAAATTACATTTCCTGTCCCCAATAGATAAAAAGGAGAATACACACATGAATCAAATAGAGCGAAGAGATGCCGGCCTTGCCTATATCTCAGACGACTCCGTTTTTGAAGAGCAAAAAAAATGCAGACAAATTCTGCAAAAACTAAACTTTATTGACCATTCTGACTTTGCTGGAATCTCCGAAATAGTAAAAGAACTTTTCGGAAAATCAGAGGGAGCCTTTGTCAATCCACCATTTTATTGCGACTACGGCAGCCACATCGAAGTCGGCAAAAATTTCTTTGCCAACTATAATTGCACTCTTTTGGATGTTGCAAAGATCAAGATTGGTGACAACTGCCAGATGGCACCAAATGTCGCAATCTACACAGCTGGCCATCCAATTCATCCAGTTAGCAGAAATTCCGCCTATGAGTACGGCAAAGAAGTCACAATCGGTGACAACGTATGGCTCGGCGGCAACACCGTTGTCTGCCCGGGTGTACACATTGGAAACAATGTTGTCATCGGTGCCGGAAGTGTTGTAACAAAAGATATTCCAGACTGGTCAATCGCCGCCGGAAATCCGTGCAAAGTAATCCGCAAAATCACAGATGCCGATAAGAGACGCTTATTCCACAATGAAGACATCGACGATGAAGCCTGGGCTGATATCACATCAAGAATGAGTTTCTAATTATTTTTTACATAAATCACAAAGGACAGGGATATGTTTTCCCTGTCCTTTGTTGTTTTATTTTTGATATTTATATGATTCTTCAATTGCGTGAATCAGATCTACAATTAGCCTATTATATGGCGCTGCTACATTATAGAGCTTTGCCTGCTCTACAATTGCACCGTTAATTGCATCAATCTCTGTTTTCCTGCAGTTCATGACATCCTGTGACATGGACGAGTATCCTTTTCCTGCATCCTCACATACATGATGCACCATATTTAACACTTCCATATAAGAAAAATGTGTACCATCTGCTTCTGCAACATCAACTGCCTCACAGATCATTTTTTCAGCAAAATCCCACGCATAATGGTTATCGATCATGGAACGAATCGGAGAACGTGTGATTGCTGTGAAAGTATTTATAGACAGGTTTACAAAAAGCTTGCTCCATATGATACGCTGAATATCATCAGAAATTTCTACTGCAAATCCACTTTCCTCAAGCAGATTTGAAATAATCTGCAGATTGCTGTTTTCTTTTAGATTGCTGCCTATAGTTGTTGCACCTGTTCCGCTGTGACGCACATGACCGTTTCCATTGTTAACAGAATTATGTTTGCTTGTTCCAATAACAATATTTTTCTTAACAACATACTGTTCAATCTTGCGATCATTTCCTGCTCCATTTTGCAGTGTCATTACAAGCGTATGTTCCCCAAACAACTTGCGATTTGTTTTCAGCGCATCTTCCGTATACGTAGACTTGACAAATACAATTACAAGATCTGCATCTTCCTTGTACTCACCAGATAAGCAGGCACGAACTGATGAGAAATGCTGCTCTGTTCCATCCTCTTCTGACACTGTAATTCCATTCTTATTAATTGCGTCTACCTGTGGCTGGTAGCTATCAAGCATAATGACCTCATTGTGTCGGCTTAAATAAGCACCATAGAGGCATCCCATAGCTCCCGCACCAATAATTACAATCTTCATATTTCATTACCTCTCATTTTTAACCGTATGTTATATTTTCAAAAACACCCTCACGGGCTGCTGCACAGAGAAATTTGTTTGGTTTTCCATTTCCTCTGCGCAGTTTTTACATTTGTGAGTGTGTGCCACTGGGGACATGAATTGAGCCAGCGGCCCCCGATAAAAGGCCAGCGGACCTGTCCCCCTGGTCAATTATCAAAATCTCTCGTTGAAATGATTCCGTTATAAAACTTCGCATTTGTATAGATTATGTAGTCTGATACATCCTCTATAAGAGCTGTTCCTGCTTTATTTTCAAGGTGTGCTTTCAGTATCACCTTATAGTTAGCATACTGAGAACGATCACTCAACTCTTCAAGAGACTTATCCGATTTGACAAAATATGAAAAATCCATTTTAATTGGTTCCGTGGCCAGATTGTTTACCTGATCTTTTGTAAGCTGCATCTTAAATACATACTGCGATTCTTGATTCTGCACTGTTTCATTACTTAAGCTTACAGACGTAATATAATCTGACATATTCACTGTCTGATATACTGTATTCCCAGTACTGTCGTCTGTTGTCTTCTTTTGTAATTCAAGACTTCCAACCAAATAATAAGGATATGCTTCATTGGTTTCATCTGTTGTATTCAGTCCGGATATATCAGTAGCGTTATATGTACCCTGTGTTGTAATAGTAACTCCGCCTTTATCAGCCACCTCTTTTCCATTAATGCCAAGCTGACTTACATTTCCATCTTTTGATACCGTGTCGTATGCACGATATGTAATTTCCACAGAGCTTATGGTTTCACGATAAAACTTTATGCTATTATCTCCAGAGCCACTCATCGTACTTCCGTCAAGGCTGCTCTGGCTGTAAGCAATTGCCGCATTCGTAGAAAAAGTGATTCCTGATGTATGATCATTTCCCTTTCGCATCGGGAACTGGGCATCCATCTCTCCTCCAGAATAGCTAAGGCGAAGCTGTGCTTTAACTGTTGTATCTGAGAAGTCATTTCCTTTTTTGTTTTTGACAAGAAGATACAGTACACCGTCAGAAACCTCACATGTATAATCCTCTGCTGAAAGCTCTTTACTGCCAAGTTTTACAGACAGTGCCTGCACTGCATTTGTCAGAATCTGGTCAGAGCCTGTATCATCCTGACTTTGATTATGCATCTGAATAGCAAATCTAAAATAAACAGGATCGTTTTTCGCATAAGTCTCAAATTGATTCTTGTAATCTTCCGGAACTGTAATCTTTGCATTCAGATCCAGATCAATATAATCATTTGTCTCACTCTTAATGGAGCATGTTTTATCTTCTCCTTCTGGTGTAATCTTTACATCATTTACATTATAGAATTTTCCCAGCGTATAAGTGTTTTGTTCCATCGAATTTCCCGCAGCACTGCGTTTTCTCGAAGGCAGTGCTGACGAATCAGCGCTTGTCATTCTGTCAAGTCCAAGTGTCGCATTCTGCGTAATTACTCCACTACCATCTTGGCAGTTCACTGTAAGATAATAGACTTCGCTTACCTTCACTTCTTCGCTTCCGGTCTTTCCTACTGTAACCGTGTAATATTTATCTGCTGAATCATTTGAACCTTTCGGTCCATAATATTCATATGCCGATGTATCAGTGTTCCATATTCTGATGGTTGCACCTTCCGCAGATGAGAGTTTTTTCAGTGTGCCGTCTGTGGCAAGTTCAGCCTTCAGAGGAAGCAGATCGGAAAGATATACCGAAGAATATGACTTGTCTACAGATTCTTTAAGAGCATTAAACTTCAAAACTGCATCCTGTTTCCCTTCTGTACCTGTAAGATCTGCTCCGGTTCCGGTAAAGAAGGTCACTCCGGCTTCTCTTCTGTTCATGTCAACCAGTGTATATCTGGTTGAATCATTTGCAAGTGATCCTTTTGCGTCTCCAAGCTTCACCTGCTTGTCATAGCTCCAGAGAAAATTTGTTCCTGCTGCAATATTGGCATTCCATTCATCTGCTGTCCAGATATAGGAATAAGTCAGCTGTGCTGTAAAATCTTCCCCATAGTTTGCCAGCATTGCGGCATTTGAAGTATAGGCATCACCGTAAGCACTGCTGCCATTTCGCATCTTGATGGAAAATTCGGTCTGAAGAATTTTCTTTACTACAACAGGAATGAACAGGTGATAGCCTTCCTTTGCATTTCCCGGATTTGCATAATACACATCCAATACAGTGAACTGTTTATTCTGGTTGTCGTGTGCTCCGGCCCTGACCGAAACAGAACCATCATTGTCAACGATCAGTGAAGAGTCCGTTTTAATAAACTTATTGCCATTCCACTTATAAGTAGATGTCGTCATAGAAGTATACTGTGCTTTATCTGCAGTTGCAGCGCTGATTCCTGTCTGGTCACAGTTTGTCAACACAGAAATATACTCGTGGATCATCTGAGTAATCTCTGAACTCTTGGACGTATCAATCATCAGAACATCAAAATCTTCAATTCCTTTATAATCTGACTTTTTGCTCTCACTCGCTGTAAAGTATGTGGATAATCGATCTTTGTACTCACCGATTGTCGGATCAAACTTATCGGCTACGTTGGCAAGCGTGTTATTTTTATTATATTTCACACGGTTATACCGCTTCTGATATGGCGTCTGAGTGGTATTGTCCGTCAAATCTGAAACAATGCTTCTTTTTGCAGAATCAGATACTCCATCACTGGTCAGTGTATTTCCTTTTCCTGCCTCAGCCAAAGGATACACTGTAAGGCTAGATACAGGATTAGTTACAACAGATGGTATTGTATTATCATTTGTCTGAAAGCTGCTGTTAAGATAATCTGCAAAAATTACATAATTATCTTCGTTTGTGTTTCCGATGCATTGAATATTATTGTTTTGAATCTTTTTGGTCACAAACGTTGCATCACTATTTCCATTTAGCTCATATGGATAATTTCCACCTTTGACAGACAAACCAACAATTTGAATCGGTCTTTGTTTGGTTGAATCGGTCGGATATTGCTTTGCCCCCACGATCAGACCCAGATAACCATCGCGATATTGCTTACTATCCGTCATAGAGACATAAGCGTATGGTGTATTTTGTTTCTTTTCTTTATCATAAAGGCCAATTACATCTTTAAGATCAGATATTTCCTTACCATTACTCGTGAATTTACCAGAATATATCTTTTTACCCGTGGATTCGTTATTGTATCCATAAGTATAGTTTAAATTTGTTTTTTCGTCGCAATAAACACCTAATGTCAGATTTTCTACTGAAATATTATAGCCTAATATTATCTCGTCGGATTGTAAGTTGTTAACACCCCCCTTATTTGCTCCAAGAAGCATCCCTGCTGCACCAGCTACGCTATCGTTCGTTTTTTGTGGACTTTTTTCACTATTTGGATCATTAAATTTGCTAGGAAGATAACTCCTCTCAAACTGTGTTACCGCAACGTTACAGTCCTTATTTATAAAATTCTTAACTGTCAATTGCTTATTATTATATGCCTGTCCAAGTACTAGACCTGTTACTCCATCCGATATAACATTAACATTTGTCATTATTAAATTTGTTATTGTTATATTATATACACTGCTTCCGATCACTCCTCCTATTCTGGGTGAACCGGAATAGGATGCAGCACCCTGTGAATAAATGTCAAGATTTGAAATAGTTGTATACGTTAATGTAGAGTCCTGATTCTGGTTATTTCCAATAATGCCACCTCCGCATCCGGCATTTAACACAGCACAACGGTTAACAGAAATCTTATTCGCAGTTGTTTTACTTGATGAATATCCTGCTACCAGACCACAGGTAGGCGTCAGATAATAATCTTTCAAGTTTTCATAGGGGCTGCTATATGGCATATCTAGGTCTACTTCAACAACCGTATCCTCTATAGTAACATTCGTGACATTCAATTTTCCTTTCGTATATGTATATGAGCCAACTACCCCTCCTAATCCATAGTTACAGTTAAAAGCAAATCGCGGACCATAAATACGAAGGCTCTGAACGGTAACATTATTCACAGTCATATCGCCGCCATAATAATATCCGACAATTCCACCGCCACCACTGTAACCTTTTTCTTTCGCGTCCAGTGTTAGAGCATTTGTTTCATACATTTCCCGGCAGGCATCTTTAACCCAGCCAATTTCTGAATCTTCTAATATGATATTTTCAGTATGATTATTGATTGTTAATGTATTTGTTGCATTACAATATGTTCCTACAAATCCACCAGCGGAATAGCCGCCTTCTACCGTAATGTTTTTATACGAAGAGTCTGTGAATGTATAATTACCAACGGTAGTACTAATCGTATTCAGTTTTTCCGTAGTCGTTCTACTAGATTGTCCTACCACACCAAAGAATCCACCACTGTATTTGGCACCGGTTACCGTCAAGTCTTTACTCTTAACATTCACCAATGTGACAGCACTTTTACTACAATCCTTTGCAGTCAGTCCCGCAAATCCACCTGCGGATGCCTCACCAATGTAGTCGCTTTTTCCAGCCCGGTCTTCCTTATATGAAATGCAGGCTTTTCCTGAAATTGTCAGATACTGTACTGTTGTCGTACCTGCGATATTAATAACCGGGAATAATCCAATTCCCTGTGTCCACCAGCCTGTTTTTTCCTCGGAAGTATATTCCTTTACTTCCCGCGCAAGTGTAATGGTTCGATTTGTTGTTCCCTTATCTCCAACTATCGTTGTTATTTTCAGTGTCCTGTTCTTGATGTCATGAATTGCATCTCCGTTATCCTGATAACTTGTTCCTATTCCACGGAAACCATTTCCATAACCAGACATGTCACAGTCCGCTGTAAAATACACTTTATGGGCAGTTTCGCTGACTTTTGCGGCTTCGCTGTCTGATGTGTATTTGGCTGCCAGATAAGACACCTGACCTCCCAGTTTTGTTTCCATGCCGCCCCAGTATGTATTATCCCTATCCTCATCGCTGTTATTTGTTACTTTTGAGCCGACACTTGTATAAGTACCGGTTCTGCTCCGGCCATATTTGTAAGCGTCATTATTATAGGTATCCGATTTTTTTCCACCGGCACCAGAATTTACAATGGCAGATAATACCCACAGCTGCTGTTCAGAACCAATGCTGATATCTGATGATGTAACTTTCAATTTATCACCATCAGTAAGTTGCGGAATTGAATAATTCTTATCTGTATTCTCCAGTTTTATTCCTTCTGAGCATGCATATCCATCCAGCACACGACCTACAAAAGGATTGCGATAGTAGAAATCTTTAGCAGTATCATTTCCATACTCACTCAAACCAGATCCTTTAATATTTCGAAAGATAACTCCACCGCCTGATTCCAGATTTCCTCCGATCAGTCCGACATAACCACCGATGTCAACAAGATTTACATTTCCATTACCTTTGTTTACATTTATTTTATCTGTTGCAAGTCCGTTTAGTTCTACATTATCAATGATGTTATCTCCACCAACAATATAGCCAATGACACCTCCAAAGAAGGACTGTTTATCACGTTCCTGACTCGCCGCCTGTGCTTCAATCGTAATTCCCATTGGATTACAGCTTTCAGAGACTCCTGTTGTCTGACCAGCAGCCCCAGTCTCACTATCACTTGCTGTTCTTCCACCAAACTCCAGAACCAGGTCTTTCACTACACTTCCCTGGCTAAATGCAATCAGTCCACCAAACGTCTTCGTTGTTCCCTGTGCAGTAATATAAATCTTCGGACAGGAACCATCCTCCGCTTTTTTACCGACAATTACTCCACTGAATGTATTCGTATCAGGATTTGAACCTCCCAATCCATAAAATGAGTTTGATAAATCAATATCATTCTGGATCTGATAGTAGGCATTTCTCATGTAAGCACGGACATCCTCTTTATTCAGTCCTGTTGTATCTTCTGCAGCTTTCCACATTTCGCCAGATGTATACTCATAGTGACCATCTTCCGAAGTCGAATCGTGAGCCGATAAAGATGCCTTATTATTTATAACATTTTGAGGAAGATTTACTTTCCATCCGGTACTGTTGCCACTTACAATAAATGTGGCTACCGTTGCCAGCTGTGCCCCTGAAGTGATCTGAAACGGATCATCATATGTTCCACAGCCTTCCAGAATATCTGCACTTTGTAAGTTGATGTCCAGTTCGTGACAATACGCATTTCCGCCACTATTTTCTGCTGTTGCCACATAACGTAAATAGTTTCCATTGGCAAAACAGGTCTTATCTGTGGAATTTTCAGATGTTGTATTTAAAATACCATCTACAACATACTCCGGTTTATTGATATCACCAAGGTAATAATACTGCTGTCCCGGATTTCGTCCACTTTCTGTATTGGATATTTCCAAACCATAAGTAACATTTCCAGTCCATGCGTTTCCACTTTGCTTCACAGTGTCATCTTTTGTAAACGTATAAGAACCGGAAGAGGCCTTATCTGTTGGAGCATATTGGAAAGAATGCAAAAAAGTAGCCCTTGTGAAGATTGACTGCGTGGTATGATAGAGCAATACATCTGATTTTCCACTGGCTGTACGTGCATCCAATTTCATATTCTGGAAGGAGACACTCATGTTAATGGCAGCCTCATTTCCTATGTTGCCAAATAAGCTTGTGGCAGCAAAAGTCCTTTTATTCTTCTGGTAAGCATCGGAAGTCGTAACATTTTTGATGTTCAGCGTTGTATTATGATCTGCTGCATTTACAAGCAGAGGTGCGTAATAATCATTCTCCACGCCATCTACATAGATGCCATCCAATGTCAGCCCTTCAATCCTGACAGTTGCAGGATAAAGTTTATTCTCTGTAACCTGGCCCTGCATTGTGCCAACTACCAGTGCACCGCTGACACCATCTGCTGTTTGTCCGATACTTCCAGACAAATTAGAATTTGTCACAGTAATCTGTGCTGCATAATCTTTCTGACTTGTCAGATTCCTAAAAAGTCCTGTCTGCATCATGTAATGCTGCTTATTAGAATTATTCAGCAATTTATTATCTGTTTCATATGAATTAATCTTTGCATAATCAAATATAATCTCTGCGTTATCAATGACTATTTTTCCAACATAATCAATCGGGTAATAAGATAAACCGGTCAAATCTATTTTTCCCGTAACAGTTCTTACTTTTGTGTAAGTGTCTTTATCCTCTACTCTGAAATAATCTTTGATATTCCATTCCGCATTCTGACCTAATGTCCACATGATCAGTTCTTCACCAGATGTAATATCGCCCTCTGCTTTTTGGAACTGATCTAGGTTGTAATAATAACGTGTATGCGGATTGTAATAATCATCCTTAAGCTGCTTCTGGTAAGTATTGCAGTTGCTCTGATTCAGCTTCTCATGCTTTTCTGTCGCAATGGAAACCACACCATTTCCGTAAGTACCCATAGAAATACCCACAAGCTCATCAAAATAGGTTCCACTGTTCAATTTTACCTGCACAGAAGAATCTACCTGATATGCTTCTTTGGAATTAATCTGCAGATAGAGGGCGCAATTATCACTATAAGTATCTGTGCTGCGGTAATCATCTCCGCGGCACACTAGCAAAGCGCTTGGTGTATCGTCTGCGCTCTTTCCATTAAAAGAGACGCCTGCTCCATATTTGATTCCATATTTTTCAATACTTGTACCGGCACTCTGGCTTTCATCAGGCTCTTTTACGATCCAGTGTCCGCCTGCCTCATAGACAAGACCGCCAAAACCGGCATTCTGTGCCGTCAATGCTGCATTTGAAACTGACAGACCACTTACCGTAAAATCTACGTTGTGCCAGTCGTAACCGAGGAAACCACCTGTGGACTCTGTCGCAATACTGGATGTGTCAAACCCATTCACGGTAAAACCATTTACTGTAATTGTAATCTTATTATCTGTATCTTTTTTCGTCTCCACTGCCGCAAGGATGCCGCCTGTTTTCGACACGGTACCCGGCTGCTTTACGGCGATGGTTGCTTTTTTTTCTGCTCCATTTCCAATTGATGAATTGTTCAGTGTAATGCTGCCGCCATCGGGGCTCATGCTTCCAATATATCCGCCTAGGTAACAATCACTAGCTTTTGATGCGCTGTCTGTTATGCTTCCTGTCCATTTACAACCAGTAAATGTCAATGCCGGAGTATTGGATGCGGCACCCACAAAGCCACCCACATGAGCTGCCTTGAGCGTTTCTTTTGTCTCATCAGTTACCTTTCCTGTAAAAGAAATGGCAATATCCGAGGTTACTTTCTGATAAGAAGCAGTACCTGCCTCCTGAAATGCAGTTACTCCACCAACCCAGATTTCCTTCTGCGTGCTTAATCCATAATTGATATTTCCGCTGACTGTAAAATTGGAAATACTAGTTGTTCTTGTTTTCGCGAAAAGACCAATATAAGAATGATTGTAAATCTGACCGCAGCCTGCATCCTCTGATGTACATGTCGTTCCTGCCTTTATACCGTAGGCATCACCAATACTCAAAACCACAGTGCAGTTTCCGCCGTTCAGTGATCCGGTAAATGCCTCCTGTGTTCCATCATCTCGCATAAGACCGGTTACACCGGTACCTCTTAAATCAATAATAGTGTTACTATCGCCAGTCAGAGTAATCTGACTGTTCAAAGCTGCACTGCCAGAAAAGCGTAAAGCTCCATCCTTCTTTGCACCACTACACTGCATCGTCAGGGCAAGCGCTGCAAAATCCTGCTCATTTGAAATGTTTGATAGATTAAAGCTTTTCACCGTCACAGTATGATTTGTACTATCGTAAGCAAGCAAATCTGATGAACCTTCTTTTAACTTCGTTCCATCCACACGAATGACTTCGCCCCAGTTTCCGATATCACTGACACACTTGCCGCTGCCATCACGCACCAAAGTCCAGCCTGTAGCAGTACCTGCGTTAAAATCAGAACCAGTTCCAACCGCATAAACTAGCGCTGCACCGCGATTACCAACCAGCTGTCCATATTGGCTGCCTTCTCCACCCGGCTGAATACCTGATAAATCTGTTTTTCCAAAAAGACGCACTACACCATCTTGCAGTTTACCGATCAGACCGCCGGATGCACCTTCAGCCTTCACCGTGTTATTCGTTATACTTGAAATCTTCACCGTCCCGATGTCAAAGAAGCCAGAAGTACCATCACCTGAACAATTGGCCACAAGGGCTCCGAAATAATTCCCATTTGCCACCTTCTGATCGACACTTACGGTCAGATTCTCCATCTTTACATAGCTTTTTCCGGTCACTTCTGCGATTACACCAGAATACGCTGTTTTTTCTTCTCCTGTATGAGACGAGGTAATACTAAGTCCTGTCAGTTCCAGTCCACAAGTAAGCTGATTTGCCTGATAATTTCCGATCAGACCGCCGTAAATATCTGTGCCCTGTCCTTTTGAGCTAATTTCCTTGCTTTCATCCGCCGTTCCACTCTTAATTTGAATGATACCATTACTTGTTTTATTGCTCAGTATACCAAATACACCTCCGGCATACTTTCCGGAAGTAATGGAAATATTATTGATCGTATATGAGGCTAAATCCAGTTCAGCTGTATTTTCTGAAACTGTACAGTTTCCGAACAAACCTCCTGCTGCACTGTTCGCACCTGCTGAAAGACTTGCTGAACTAACGGATATGTTTTTTCCATTCGTAACAGTAACAGGGTTATTTAATGCTGATCCAATCAGTCCTCCAGCATTTCCGTTTCCAGATGAAATGCTTCCGTTGACTGTATAGTTATTCTGAACCGTAATTTTTGCACCATCTGCTGAGCTTCCGACCATACCGCCTGCATTTACTGCTCCACTTACACTTCCACTGAATGTAAAATCTGGTGCAACCGTCAGCTGTGCTCCTGCCTCCATGGTGCCAACCAGTGCTCCTGCGTTTCCATCCGTGGAACTAACCTGAAAGTCCGCATAGCCTGAAAAGGCACTGACTGTTAGTGAAGCATTTGCTTTCATCGTATTGCAGAAAAATCCTCTGCTTGCCTCACCGCTTACCGCAGCCTTTGCTTGCGGTATTATACTAGTAATATTCAGTGAAACAGAAGCCCACTCTCCAAGTGTCCCAATTATTCCGCCAAAAGAACTGTACGAAGTCTGTCCTCCGCCTTCTGTGATATCTGTGCTTTTTGCCTCGATCTTTAAACTGATGGTTGCGGGGTCTTTTTGTTCTCCTTTTACATAACTTTTCGCAAGAATCGGATCTGGCATATTGTTGGCAGCCTTCAGATTCAGCTCAGATATCTTTGCATCACTAGAAACTGCGTTGAACAGTGACTTGTCCAATGTGATATAACCTGTATAGGTTCCCGAAAAGCTGATGGAACCTTTAAATGGATATTCATCTGATCCCAGACCTGCAAACTCTGTGCTGGATAAGTCCAATTCGTTAGTATCATGAGGTGCCACAATAATTTCAGCATTCTGATATTCTTGTGGTTTTTCATTTGAAAGCGCTACAAGTTCATCTACAGTTTTTATTTCCCTCTTGTTCCCATTATCTGAGCGCAAGTCCAATGACTCGCTTTCTTCTTCGCTCGCTTCTTCGGATGTTTCCTCTAATGTCTCTCCAGTTAAAGTCTCCGTCTGTTCTTCTGATTGTTCTTTTTCTGAAGTTGACGTTTCTGTTTGTTTCTCTGGCTGTTCTTCACCTGCATTTTCCTTACCTGTTGTTGGCTGTTCCTCTGCTGAAGCCTCTGGACTTTCTACTGTCTGGTTCGCTGCCGTAGTCTCTGGCGCTTCTGCCGGCTGTTCCTCTGCAGGTGCTTCTTCACCTATATTTTCCTGTGTTTCTTCTATCTGAATTTGCTGCGAAGTATCTAATACGGTTTCTTGATTCGTTTCAACAAATATTGATTCTGTTTCACTGCTAACCTCTTCCGCAGGCAATGTTACATTGCTGTTTGTAAACACCAATATTACCGCGAGCATGGACGCAATATGCTTGTTCAAAAATCTTCTGTCCAAATGTCCATCCTCCTTACTCTGTAGTTTTCATTTTTGATTTCGTAAGCTTTTCGCTTGATAGGCCGATATAAGTTTTTATATCATCCCAAGTTTCAACCTTAGAATCATCTCCATGCACCGGACTAGTCCTATAAAAAGCTATATTATACTGATTTTTGCCTGTATCTCCTCCTGCTGTAAAGGTCAGACTGTTGTTGTCTTCACCCACAGTCGCAGATGCATTTTTATCGTTTTTTATATCTTCTAGAAACCACGGATCAATCTGCACATGTTCTGACTTCCAGGTTAATGTAAGACGGGCATATTCTGAGCCTGTAAGTTTGATATGGATGCAGCCTAGATCATATGCTTTCTGATTCTGCTCATCACTTAAATAAGTAATTTTCCATTCGGATGATGCAACATCTTCTGAAAAATAAATGATTCTTCCAAGTGGTTTGTACTGTGTATTAGTTGGAACTGCCGTTATCTTGATTTTATATTTCTTCATATCAGCAGCAGGAACTGTCACACTATAAACCTTGTTTAATGCTTTTCCTCCAGTTAACGTGTCTTCTGTCGGCTGCGTTAAATCAGAAAATGGAGCGTCGTTCCATTTATACGCTGACAGAACACTCTGATCTGTTACCGGCTTTCCATTCTGGTCAATCAGCGAAGCATTGATTTTATATGTAATATCCTCTGATGCATACTTTCCATCATCTCCCTGCGCATAATTACAAACGGAAACTTTGAATACAGCAGCATTTCCATCCGTTGAAAATGACATTGATTTTCCCTGAACAGCGCTTTCATCATACTCAAGTAAAATATTTGAAGAAAACAGTTGTTTTGAGCCAACCGTTGATATTGTTCTTTTTGCATTGCTCAGACTGGTATATGCTGCCAGTGAACCTGCTATCAGAAGAAACATACACGCCAGACTGCAGTTTATGATGATCAGTAAATTGGATTTTCTCCCTTCCATTAGTTGTACCTTTCCTGTTGCTTTCTTTTCACAGCAAAATACTTTATCTGCTTACTGTTAAATATACAATATCTGTTTCTTTATCTTCATGAACTTCCCCTGCTTTCCAACTAACACTGATTACATAATAATCAATAAAATATTTGCTGTCTATAATATTTCGCGGCTGCATTACCTTAACTCCATTTTCTTCTGCCAAAAAATAGAGTGGTTCATTATTGACCTGTACTTTACTTTTGCCAACTATATTTTCTTTCTTTTCATCGCCATAACTTAAATCATGACTCTGATATTTTGTCGGAAATTCTTTCTTTTCCTTGATTTCATTCATCGAAAGGCCAGATATAACTGGGGATTTATCTTTCTTAAACGTAGCATTGCCTTCTGGGGATTCAAAAACGACATCTCCAGAGCCATCATTAGCGAGATTTGCCCTGTATACATCATAGTGAAATGCAATATTTGTCGTATAGGCTAACTGCAGGGAATAATTATCCACTGGTTTCCCATACACGCAGAATACATAATCCTTTGAGCCAGCTTTTCCTTCTCCTACTTCAATATTGCCCATATCAAGATATTTAATATCCTGATTATTTCCAGCACGAATATCAAGTACAATCGGTGCCTTAATCCATGCTGTTGTGGTCATTTCTCTCTGTACATAAAACCATCCATATGAGACTACCAAAAGCAAAGCCGAAATCACCAGTGCTGCACCGGACAAAATCAATTTTCTATTCTTTTTTTTGTTTTCTGTATTACCTCTCATTTTGTGCCTCTGTTGTTTCGTTTGTTGTTTCTGATGTTCCCAGATATTTCAAAGTTGCTGTGACAAAAGAAATTCCTGATCCTATTTTCATATCAGCCTGATTATAATATGAAGACAAGTCAACAAAAAGCTGTTTGTTATACTCATTCTTTCCGCTGTTTTCATGAATCTTTGGAATTTCTCCTACTTCATCATACGTTGTATCAAGTGGTTGTCCAGTCAGTGAACTAAAAAAATATTTATTCGGATGTTTTTCCATATCTGTTACAATATTATTTCTGAGTATTCCTGTGGAATCTTTATCATCAAATTCAACTGTACTTCCATTCAAAAAGCTATCCTCCGTATTAAGAAGTATTGTCGAAAGATTCAATGGCCATACCCAATAAATGGAATACTTGTATTTTATATCTTTTCTTGCCTCTTTTATATCAATCTTAAATTTCCCATCTTTGATCCAGGTGTATTTTATTTTTCCATCAGACTGTTCTTCTCCCAGAAAATACAAAATATGCCCACTCAGTAGACCTGCTTCCACAGTATCATTTTCTACAAGTATTGGTTTAACATCATCCGACTCAACATGAAACGGAGAAATCTCAAAAGAAAAGTCCAAAGAGAAATCTCCATCTTCATATGTTTTGATAAAAAAATCAAGCTTTCCCTTTGTTCCTGGCTCTATGGCGTAATCTTTTCTATACTCTGCTCCAGTCTCCTTAAAGCTTTTACCATCCTTATAGTTTTTCATATTACTATTTCCATTCAGCATCCAGTTTATACTTCCACCACTAGAGGTGTCATGTTCTTCATCGCTTGTAGGAAAATAGCTAGTAATTTCTTTTTTTATTGTCTTCAGAAAATCATCATGAACACCCGCTCTCCCCTCTGAGCCGATCTCTATCCCTGAATATTTCGCGCTGACTGTTACAAGAGTTCCATTTACTCGGCTATTGCTGACAAACCATGCCATGCAAATTGCGATAAGGGCAATTGCCGCAGCTGCTATAAACACAATGCTTTGTACAATTTTCCTTTTATTGTTTTCAATTTCTTTCTCAAGTGCTTCTGGTGATAACTGCTCTATCTCCTTCTGCTGTTTTACTTTTCTGCCTGCCATCTGATCACCTTTTCTTATGTTTCTGACATGATATCATGGTATCACATTGAACACGTATTTTCAAGGATTTAAAATCAAAAACGAAAAGAAAACCCCCAGTGCTGCAACACTGGGGGTTTTTGCTTTGGCGATCAATCATGAACGCACATTATCCTTTGCCTATGGCTAATATATCATATTTCAAAGGCAAAATCAAGTATTTGTCAAAAATACTCTTTTTAAACATTGGTTTCTGCTTTATGTCTGTGAACCACGGGGACAGGGATGCCGGTCTTTTTTTCACCAGAAACAGCAAGCGCCTGTGTCATCTTTAAATCAATCAAATACTTTTTAAATTCCTCTCTCGGTGTTTCATCAATCGCATAGTCAGATTTTAACTGTACTTTCTCCACATACTTAGGCTCAATTGAAGAAAATACACGGTCTGCCTTATAAAACATCTAATTTTCTGATTCAAAATTATTGGCACTTCATTATAAATTTAACTCTTTCCATTTGATCTAAAATCGATTTCTTAATTGGCTCATTTAGATAAACAGGATTTAATTTTTTCTTTGCATATGCCAAATACGTATCCTTTGTTGCTTCAATCAACACTGCCGTAAAAAAGCGCTCCCAGCTGAAATATTCACTGCTCTCTACAAATTCAGACGGATCATTGACCAACTTCTCCACCTGACTGTTTTTAAGAACACCAGCTTTTAAAATCATCCACTCAAATGACTCTGACAAATACAGTACTACATTTCTTCTGTTTTCCATCAAACGTAATACACGATGTATTTCTGACCCAAATGCTGCCCCATCTGCAATTACAAGTATTTTTTCATCCTTATGCTTATTCAAGTAATGGAACACATTCGATTTTACATTCATTGATTCACAGCCTAATTTATTTTCCCTACATACATTGTCAAAAAACTGATATCCTGAATTGCTGTCTTCTGTGATTACAATTTCTGGATTGATATTTCTCTCATACGTATTAGCGCCATACAAACGATAAAATTCGTGATAGCTCTGCTTTAAAGTACCATATTTTCCAGATGTTTTTATCCCGTAAATTTCCTCAACACTATATGGCAATGAAGGCAACGACTCTCGTGTTACAATTACATAATAGTTATCCGTTTTTTGAATCTCATCAGCAAATTCTGTTGTTTTAATAAATTCATTTCCTTCATCAATAAACACAATGCTATCCGCTATTCCTGACAATTGTTCTTTCCACAAAGCACCTTCCAAGACAAAACATTTCTTATCGCATACAAGTTCAACTGGAGTACCAGATGGATTATTGACAAATTCTCTAATCATATCTATCATAGTCGTCTTTCCAGTTGCACTATCTCCTTGAATAATTGTCAGATTCCTATGCAGTTCAAAATCATATTTTAAGCGTTTTGTAGACACAACAACTCTGTATTTTCCTTTCATATCACAAATCCTCCATCAGACAAATTCTCCAGCTATCGACACAAGCTCTTCCATAGAATGTACAATTTGGTCTGTATTTGCGATATGAATCGTAAACTTCTCGTCTCCAAAATCCATTAGATGGTGTAAATTAATTGTCCGGTCTTCTGTTTCTGCAATTTTTAACAACCATTTAGCACAATTATCGCCACAAGTAGATGCATTAAATATTTTACCTTTTTCAAACTTTACAAGAATAAGTGTTTTTACCCCACCAGATAAACCTACTGGTGGTATTTTTCCCAACACAGGACTATCAATTACACCACTGTCCAAAACAGCAGATTTGTCTACATCCTCAATCATTTTTTTTACAAATGGATCCACAATCCAATCATCTTCATAATCATATTTAAAATAAGCTGCCGTATTATACACGGCCTCTTTTAGATCACCATAAAAAATACTCAGCATGAAATCTTACTCCTTTCTCACGGGGACAGGGACACCGGCTCTTTAAAATCAAAAATGAAAAGAAAAACCAGTGGAACAAACAGCATCGTCCCACTGGTTTTTCATGCTATTTAGTTTTCTTCTACGTTTTTCGCGGCAATATACACACTTGCTGTCTGCGGTCCTACAGTCACATGAAGAATACCATCCTCGGCACGCTCCATAACTTCACCGACATTGTAGGTTGACTGTGTTGTCTGGATCACACGCTTTAAACATGCATTTTCTAAAATACCAATCTGCCATATTGGAAGATCTACTGTAAGCGTCTCTCTTCTGTTATTAATAAGAATAACTGCCTGCAGCTTTTTATTAAATCTGCCATAGCAAATCCAGTGAGAACCGCTTGCAATCGACTTATAGGAACCACTTCTAAAGCACTCATATTTTTTGTGGATACGAATCATATCCTTATGAAACTCTATAAGTTCCCAGTCTTGTTTTCCCCACGGATAAGATCTTCTGTTGTCTGGGTCAGTCCAGCCAACCATACCAGCCTCATCTCCATAATAAACAGTTGGTGCGCCTGGCCAAGTCATCTGCATGACAACTGCCTCGCGAAGAATGCACTTTTCCACATTTTCATTTGCGGCTTTAGCGCCCTTTGTCGCAATACGTCCGACAGTGCTGTTTGTTCTTGTAAGGAAACGAGAATGATCATGATTTGACAGCTCATTCATAGCAACGTCTAGTGACTGGCGCTGGAACTTGCTCATATTGTGTTCCATTGTACGGAAAAACTTGTCTCCATTTCCATACCATTCAGCCTGAAACTCATCACTATGCTTTTCCATACCTGTCAAAAACCATGTGATTGGCTCCATAAACGCATCATAGTTCATGACTGTATCCCACTGATCACCGCGCATCCAGCTGCTTGGATCACCATAGTGCTCAGCCAAAATAATTGCCTCTGGATTTGCTTTCTTGACAGACTTTCTAAAATCCTTCCAAAACTGGTGATTAACACCAATACTATGACCAAGATCTGCTGCCACGTCAAGACGCCAGCCATCTACATTATAAGGTGCACTGACCCATTTTTTTCCTATACGAAGAATATAGTCATATAACTCCTTTGAACCCTCATAGTTAAGCTTTGGCAGTGTATCATGTCCCCACCAGCCCTCATAATTCTTATTATACGGCCACACGCCTCCAGTAAAACCAAAAAAGTCGTGATATGGGCTTGACTCAGATACATATGCACCTGGCTCATATCCTTTTTGTCCTTCATAAATACACTCTCTGTCAAGCCATTTATTGAAGGAACCACAGTGATTGAATACACCGTCAAGAATAACCTTCATGCCTCTTTCATGAATTTCTTTTACAAGCTCTGCAAAATATTCATTTGATGCCTCTAAATTTTCTTTAGAGGTCACACGGCAGATATAACGACTTGCCTTTTTGTTTTCCTTCTCATCCTCTTTAAGAAGCTCGCCCTCATCCTTTTTGATAACTGCAAAATGCGGATCAATATAATCATAATCCTGAATATCATATTTGTGATTAGACGGAGAGACAAACAGCGGATTAAAGTAGATGACCTCAACTCCAAGCTCCTGTAAATAGTCAAGCTTTGCGCGCACACCCTGAAGATCACCTCCATAGAAACGTCTAATATCAAGATTTGCCGGAAGACTATCCCAATCAGTTACGCGCTCACTCTGTGATCCTACATAGTAATACTCACCTGAGAGAACATCATTGGAAGGCTCTGCATTATAAAAGCGATCCACATAAATCTGATAAAATACTGCACCCTTTGCCCACTCTGGCGTATGAAAGCCCGGTGTGATTCTAAATGCATACTTCTGGCGCAAATTCGTTGTACATCCTAATTTATTATAATAACAGATATCCCTGCCTTTTTCGATCTCGAAGTAATATAGATAAAACGTACTTCCAACGCTTATCTGTGTCTCATAAAAGTCAAACAAACCTTCTGTTCTGACCTTTTCCATTTTGATTTCACTTTTTCTTGAAATCAAATAGACATTGTCCACGTTATTGGCCAATGTCCGAAAGCGGATGACAACAGAGTCGCCCGCCTCCGGCTCTGCCGGAGTACGGTAATCTTCTGTTTCATCACAAAATAATGCATTTTTTACTAATATATCACTGAACTGCATTTTTTTCGTGGCTCCTTTAACCGTGCGTTATTATCTGCCTTCTGATGGCATACCTGACATGAGAGATGTCTGCTCTGCACCCGGCTCTGGAAGCTCCCTTCCATCAAAGATCGCCTCAAACTCCGCGTTTCCAATTTTTTCACGCTCGATTAATACCTGTGCACAGCGGTGAAGCACGTCCATATGCTCAGTAATAATCGTCTTTGCCTGTGCATATGCCTCATCAATAATACGCTTCACTTCTATATCAATTTCTCTGGCAACATCTTCACTGTAGCTTCTTGCATGTCCCAGATCTCTGCCGAGGAATACTTCTTCCTCACCGCTGTCCTCATAGTTGATGGTTCCAAGACGTTCTGACATACCATATTTTACAACCATTGCACGGGCTGTCGCTGTCGCCTGCTTGATATCCTGTGATGCTCCTGTTGTGACATCGCCAAATATCAATTCCTCGGCAACACGACCACCAAATGCTACGATAATATCTTCTTCCATGCGCTTCTTTGTCATAAACATCTCATCCGCCTCTGGAAGCGGCATTGTGTAGCCTGCCGCACCCATTCCAGTTGGAATAATTGAAATGGTGTGTACCTGACTTTCATGCGGCAATACATGGAACAAAATTGCATGGCCTGACTCATGGTATGCTGTGATGCGCTTTTCCTTGTCGCTGATGACCTTAGAATGCTTCTCTGCACCAATTCCCACCTTAACAAAGGACTGCTCTATATCGCGCTGGCTGATGTAGCCCTGTTTGCTCTTTGCCGCATTGATCGCAGCCTCATTCATCAGATTTTCCAGATCTGCTCCGGTAAATCCTGCTGTTGTCTGCGCAACACGTCTTAAGTTTACATCTGAGCCAAGCGGCTTATTCTTTGTGTGTACCTTTAAAATTTCTTCTCGTCCCTTTACATCTGGACGTCCTACTGCCACCTTACGGTCAAAACGTCCAGGACGAAGGATAGCCGGATCAAGAATATCGACACGGTTTGTTGCTGCCATAACGATGATTCCCTCATTGACACCAAAACCATCCATCTCTACAAGCATCTGGTTTAATGTCTGCTCTCTCTCATCATGACCGCCGCCAAGACCTGTTCCTCTTCTTCTGGCTACGGCATCGATCTCGTCAATAAAAATGATGCAAGGTGCATTTCTCTTTGCCTGTTCAAACAAATCTCGTACACGTGATGCACCGACACCAACAAACATCTCTACAAAGTTTGAACCAGAGATTGAGAAAAATGGCACGCCTGCTTCACCGGCAACTGCCTTTGCAAGCAATGTTTTTCCTGTTCCCGGAGGGCCTACTAAAAGGATACCCTTTGGGATTCTGGCGCCAAGGCTTGTGTACATATTGGGATTTTTAAGAAAATCCACCACTTCCTCAAGTTCTTCCTTCTCCTCTTGAAGACCGGCAACATCCTTAAATAAAACTTTCTTGGAGCCGCCTGTTTCCATAACAGCTCTGCTTCTTCCGAAGTTTGCCATGCTCTGACCGCCTCCGCTGCCACCTCCCGGTGCTGCCATACGGCCTGTCATTGCTACGAACACAAAGCTTATTCCTATGACTAAAATAAGTACAGGAAGAAGTGTATTTAGAAAATAATTTTCTTTAACTGCTGTCAGGGTAACTTTTATACCGTTATCCTGCAGACGGTCTAACTCAGCATTGACATCTGATACGAATACACGATATTCTGTCGATGAACCACTGACAAAAAACAACACACTGCCCGTCGGCACCTTCGCATTTTGTTCAATCTGTGCCTGAGCGATTTTTTCTTCTTCCACAAATGAACGATACTGCGAGTATGTTACATTAGTCTGCGTATAAAGAGAACGCTGAAAGAAGAAAATTAATGCAATTACAATTGCAATAATAATGGTATATGCGATTATTCCATTTGACTTTTTCAATTTACTCCTCGTTTCTGCAAATATTTACTCAGTCTCAACCACACCTACATACGGCAGATTGCGGTACAGCTGATCATAGTCTAATCCGTAGCCAACTACAAACTCATCCGGCACCTGAAAACCTGTATAGTCGACATTTACATCATCAACCTCGCGACGCTCTGGCTTGTCAAGAAGAGTACACAGACAAATGCTGGATGGCTTTCTCTCGTTTAAGATCTTCATCAGATGGCTGAGTGTTCTTCCAGAATCAATAATATCCTCAACTACCAATACATCTTTTCCCTCAATAGACTGATCCAGATCCTTGACAATCCTTACGATACCGCTTGACTTTGTACCAGCACCATAGCTTGATACGGACATAAAATCCATAGTTACTGGAACGGTAATTCTCTTTGCAAGTTCACACATAAAAAATACGCCGCCCTTTAATACACAAATCATGTGAACCGTCTTTCCCTCATAGCGTTTGCTGATCTGCTCTCCCAGCTCGCGGATTCTCTTGTCGACTTCTTCTTCAGAATACATTACACGAATCTTATCTCCCATTTTTGCACTCCTCTGCTTTTTTATTTTTATAGTTTTGAGTCAATTTTCTGACTATCGTATGCGATGATCACTGCATTGTTCTAACTTCAAGCACCAGCCTTGTATGTTTGGTGATTTTACAATCTTCGGCCATGCGAACTCCTGCAATCCACAAAACACGGCTTCCAGATGCCAGAATAGGAATCTGATCCCGCTTTGCAGCAGGAATTTTAGCATTAATCATGCAGTCGGAAAGCTTTTGCGTATTACCCTTTGCATCAATGCAAATACGGTCTTTAGGCCTTCTTTTACGCATAAGCAACCCTTCTTTTATTGTATCATAATCGAACCAGTTTACACAACAAGTTTGTGGAATTTTTTTCTCACAAACGGGGAAAATTGAGTAAACAGCCTTACCAATTTTGCTGTTTGGCGATTGTAAATCCTGATTTTCTTCTTTATGCTCTGAAAAGCTCTCTTTTTCTATGATTAAAAACTCATATTGAATACGTGCCTTACGTCTTTGCGGCAGATTTACCATGCTTCCTGTGCGCTTTGACAACAGCCCTATAACAGATTCAATATGTGTCCTAGTTATATCTTTTAATCCTCCTGTATGCGAAATTGCCTCCTGAATCAGATATCGCTGTAAAATTGGTTTTTGTAATTTAAGCTCTTTGACAGGAAGCATCATTTGCTTATGCAAGACGCAATGCCATGACGAAATAAGTGCCTGCGCCTGATCTCTAAGATATTCCTCTGCCTCAAAAAAATCACCCGCTGCACATGCTATGTGCTCAGCAGCCTGCGCATTATATTCACTTGAAAGAAGCGGCAGAAGCCTGTTTCTGATACGGCTTCTGAGATAGTCATCTGTCAGGTTTGTCTCATCAATGCACCATTCCTGCCCACTTTCTATAAGCCATGCTTCAATCGCCTCTCTTCTCATACCTAAAAGCGGACGCACGACAACGATATCTCCCTTGTCTGACAAGCTGCGCTTACAAGGTATTCCGCTACATCCACGAATCCCGCTTCCTCGCAGCAGATTCATTAGCACTGTCTCAGCCTGATCATCCATATGATGTGCCACTGCAATTACAGATGCACCGCGTTTTTTTGCTTCACACTCAAACGTTTCATAACGGACACGACGGCCGGCCTCCTCCTCAGTCAGATGATGCTTCGCTGCAAGAGCCGGCACATCACATCTTTTTTCAACAAACTCAATTTCTTCTTTTTCGCAAAGCTGTCTTGAAAACTTAAGATCATGCTCTGCTGACTCACCACGTATGCCGTGATGAACATGAATTGCTGTTATTGAAAGATTATATATTTGCTTCAATCGTTTTAGTACCAATAAAAGACAGACAGAATCTGCGCCTCCTGACAAGCCTATGATGACATGATCACCGAAGGAAAACAGCTTTTTTTCATCAATGTATTGCTTGATTTTATCTATAAATTTATCGTGTGGAATCATTTTTATCTCCTTTATTTTTTCCAGAAACCAGCTACAAGCACTGTTCTGTCGTCTCTGGCATTTTTTGTATTTCCTGCAAATGCCAAGATTTTTTTCGCAATCTCCTTTGGATTGTTTTCGTCTAGCTTTTCACAAAAGCGACACATCGTCTCCTCCTTATCGTAGCCAGGTATTTCTTCTAGCACACCATCGCTAACCATAATAATAATATCTCCATCCTTTAGACGAAGTATTTTTTCCATCGGTGCGTGCTCCTGCAATATTCCTGCCGGCATACTGTCTGCACCAACCTGCATCGTCTGTGTGCCGCGCTTTAAAAAAGTGACGGCTGCACCGGATTTTGTAAGCTCGCATATACCGTTTGCACAGTCAATAACTGTTAAATCAATTGTGACAGGATGTTCCTTTGCCTGAATCATCAGTGCACTGTTAATCACACGAATGAGAAGTGACGGCGAATAGCCTGCCTCGCAAAGTGATTCTGCAAGCTCTGTGACTCCCGCACTTTCCTTTCCTGCAACACTTCCGCTTCCCATTCCATCGCATAAAAGAAGAACCTTTTTTGCATTTGACAGCTCCATGCACGAAAAGCTGTCTCCTGAAATATCATTTCCACTTTTACAGCTAGATGCAGTGCCAAAAAGCACAAAGTATGGACACTCCTCTTCAAAACGAACCCAACGCGTCACTGATGATACAAGAAGCGGCTGATTTGCACACAGCACCATTCGTTTGCCAAGAACCTCTTCAATGCGCTCGCAGACAAGCTTCATTGAAATACAGCGTGCACTTTTGGCACTGAGCGCCATAATTAGCTGTCTGGCTCCATTTTTATTTTCAGTCATGTAGATTCGCTTTGCCTCTACACCTGCCCATAGCAGCTTCTTTTCCAGATTCTCACGCACAGCTCCGGACAATTCTTCTTTTTCCTGCATCTGCCCGACTGTTTCCAAAAGCATCTGCGCACACTCAAAAAATTGTTCTGACAAAAGCTGACGCAGTTCCAGATAACGCATGCGCCAGTCAGTTTCAAATGGATCCTTTGCTACTTCTTCTTCACGATACATAGAAGAAAGCTGCGAAAAGGTCTGCGCCAATGCCGGCAATCCTTCTCCTGCCATATCTTCTACCGCAGCCTGCCACACTGGTATGCTTTCTTGTTCATTAAATCCACAATCTTCCTTAAGCAAATTTTGTTTTTGCGGACAGGTAAGTTTTTCAGGAATCAATAAAAATACAACACCAACTGCCAAAACAGACTCCATCGTCTGAAATAAAATAGCCGGAGAATATACAATTCCAACGCCAAAAGCTGCCGCTGCACATGCTGTCACGCTGGCCATCCTGCCTAAACTGCGAAATGCACCGGAGAAAATTCCAAGAAGACACAATATTCCAATCTGTGCTGCCTCGCCGCTCACAAGAGAAAGCATAATTCCACTTATGCTTCCAGCAATTGCACCTGCTCCTGGTCCAAACCTATATCCGAAAAAAAGTGCACTAAAAAGCAGCACTACCTGTATAACCAAATATGTTGTCTGCCCACTTCTTAACACAACAAAAAGCATTCCGCCAATCATAAAAAAAATCAGGCCAAGCCGCCCTATTCCCATTTTTTTTACCTGATTATTTTGCCATCTTTCCAGACCTTCCACTTGCTTTCGACCTCCATTTCTGAAAACACAATTGTTTATCAGCTGCTCTTTTTATCATAGCTTAGTTTTTTTGAAATGTCTGTCGAAAAGACGGTGCGATTAAAAAAAGTGCCGCTTCGCGTTTCCACGATACGGCACATCATTCACCCTTAAATATGATCTCGTTTTTATGGATCAGGCCTAACTTTTCCTTTGCATACCATTCAGCAAATTCATCGGTTTTCATGTACTCGCTGTACTCATCGAGTTCTTTGCTTCGCGCCTCTTCCTCGGCAATCTTTTCCTCGAGGAGCTGCTGCTGTGCCAGATTCTGGGCGTTTTGCTCTGCCAAACTGTTTCCACCAATCCAGGTCATCACGCTTAACAGTACTACTGTCACAAGTGCCAGTGCGATCCATTTGCGATTGGCTCTCCTTCGGGCTGCCATCTTTCCTGTCAATATTCTCACCTCTCTTATTGCGGCTATGTTTATCCTTTTCTTTTATAATACTTTCTTTTTGTGTCTTTTTCAACCTCTTTTTTTCCATTTTTCGCCTCTCCAGACGTTTTTTTCGCCATGCGTGGCATCTTCTTTGCATTTTAAGTCGTTTTTTTCTAATCTTACAAAACAAACTGCCTGTCAGCTTTGCCGGACCAAGCTGATACAATGCCATCCCAGCCGCAATTCCAATCAGAGAAAAGAGTCTCGGTGTTCCATTATTCTCCCGAAATAAAAGACCAAACATCAAAAAACTGCCAAACGTCCAAAACAATACATCCTGCACGTCCAAAAGAAGCTTTGGCTGACGAAATACACGGCGAAAAAAAATAATCGGCTCGTAGCCAAGCCGCATCAAAAATCCCAGCAGAAATGACCGCATAAAAAACACAAGCTCGCCTGCAACACCTCCGATTACCTTAGCAGCCTCTTCCAAAATGATTCCCCCTGACTCTGGCCTTTTTGCTCCTGATATTCCAGACTGTTCACACAGCCATCCACCTCAATGATCCCCTTGTCTAATGCCAGCTGCTTCATATGAAGACCATCACCACGTATCTCTAATGCCTTGTCTGTCGTATTGATTTGTATGATATGTTCGTCATACGCAATCACATCAGTTACACCGGTGATTTTTAGGCTCCTTCTGTGCTCTAAAATCAGACAGTGTTCGCGCTCAATATATTCCTGATCTTGATTTTGTTCCAAAAAAAGACCCCCTAACAATCGGATTTTCCGGTATACCGGTCTATTCCAATATATTAGGGAGCCGCTGATATTATGATATTGCTCTTAAAGATATTCAAACATTTCCTTTGCATCTTCTTTACGGATTGTCTCCTGCACACTCGTGATACGCACCTTAACTGTTTTATTACCAAAGGCAATCTCTATAACATCTCCAACCTTCACGTCTGCGCTCGCTCTTGCCACTTTATCGTTAAGCATAACGCGTCCGCTGTCACAAGCTTCATTAGCTACCGTTCTGCGCTTAATGATGCGAGATACTTTCAGATACTTATCCAAACGCATATTAATCTCCTTCTAGTTAAAATTCCCCCTACAACGCAAATGCATTTTAGGGGGAATTTTTGCACTTTTTTCGCTCAGATTTTAAAAATCATTACGCGTTAATTGCATCCTTTAATGCCTTTCCAGCCTTAAACTTCGGATTCTTAGATGCTGCGATAGTCATGGTCTCACCACTTCTCGGGTTTCTTCCCTCTCTCTCTGGACGCTCTGCTACCTCAAAAGTTCCAAAGCCAACCAACTGCACCTTATCTCCAGCCTTTAATGCACCTTCTACTACTGCTGTGAAAGCCTCAATTGCCTTCTCTGCGTCAACCTTCTTTAATCCAGCCTGCTCTGCAACTGCTGCTACTAACTCCTTCTTGTTCATTTGAAACTCCTCCTTACATCTCATACGGTAAGACCAGCAAAATATCCTTTAGCTAAAACTGACTTTTGCTTTCTCTTACACGCTTTTTTCCTCATTTTGCATATCTTTTTTAATGCTTTTTTACTGTAACACACGTTATAAGGTTTTTCAAGTCCTAAAAGAAAAAAGTTATGCAGCGGTTCACCTTAATCACGGTGCTATGTCACGAAAGCCCTACGGTGCCTCACCCCTCCATTTGCTTTCCCAAGAAGGAAGCTGCACAGGCAGCTGCTTTATATTCTATCTCACTAAAATGAGTCTGATTTTCGCGGCTATATAAAATGACAGCACCTATACAGTCTCCCTCGCAGCAAATCGGATAAATGGCCTGTGCACTGTAGCTGTCTTCGTCTCCGCTTATCAGCGGAATTGTCTTTTTATCTAATCCGGCCTGGATGCTGTTTTCGCGATTGATGATCATTTCTTCGAGCTGCCTACTTATTGTTTTTCCAAGGAGTTCTCTTTTTCCGCCGCCTGCCACTGCAATGATCTGATCGCGGTCAGACACTGCTACCTTTTGATTCATGGTCTGCGCAACAGACTCCGCATATTGTTTTGCAAAGCTGCCTAACTCCATCATTGGAGAATATTTTTTTAGAATAATCTGCCCTTCCCTGTCTGTAAAAATTTCAAGCGGTGTGCCTTCTGCAAGACGCATAGTTCTTCTGATTTCCTTTGGGATCACCAGTCGTCCAAGTTCATCCACACGGCGAACAATTCCTGTTGCTTTCATATTTTCAAATTCCTCCTGATTTGTATTTCTAATCATTTTAACTATTCCATATTTTGCGTTGTATGGGTAGTATATGGAAAACAGGAAATTTTATACGCAGCAAAAATTACATTGGGTGACCATGGGGACAGGTACAGTGGTTTGATTATTGTCCCTGGTGGCTCAAGTTTGCAAACTTTTGTTCTTTCCTCGACTCTACTACATTCTAATAAACACACAAAAAAAGCCTGAAAGCTCTTTTCTTGAACTTTCAGACTTTTTAATATCATGATGTTTTTATGGACACATATCAAGCCAGTAGGGACACATTTTGAGCCACCGTCCCTGTCACCATGGTCACCGTGCGTACACAACAGCCTCATATGGTCTGAGTGTGGACTCGTCTGTATCCTTGTAATTCTGGATAAGGATGTTCTTTGCTGCATGAATCTTTTCCTGAAGCTCTGCCGGGATGGCAACATTTGTGTCGGAATCGTTGCAAAGTACAAGCAGCTGTTTATCACCGAGTGTTCTGGTATATGCGTAAATCTGCGGATGATCTGGAATCAATACGTCATACACACCGTTCACCATAACTTCGTTTGTATGGCGAAGTGCAATCAGCTTTTTATAATAAGCAAAAACAGAATCTGGATCGTTTACCTGTGCGGCTGCGTTGATTGTTTTGTAGTTTTTATTTACCTGCAGCCATGGTGTGCCTGATGTAAAGCCGCCATTGTCAGATGCGTCCCACTGCATTGGTGTACGTGCATTGTCACGTCCAACTGCCTTGATATAGCCCATAACTGTTTTGGCTGGGATATTTTCTTTTGTTGTCAGCTCTTTGTAAGCATTGAGACTTTCAATATCACGATAATCTGCGATATTTTCCATGTAGGCATTTGTCATGCCAAGCTCCTCACCCTGATATACATATGGCGTACCCTTCTGGAAATGAGTCATAGTTGCAAGCATCTTAGCTGACAGCTCACGGTACTGCTCACTATCATTTCCAAAGCGTGAAACACATCTTGGCTGATCGTGATTAGATAAAAACAAGCTGTTCCATGCGCATCCCTCTAAGTCCTTCTGCCACTTTGTAAAGTTTGCACGCAGCTCTGGCATAGTCATTGCCTCACCGTCCCACTTTCCATGATGGCACGGTTTCAGCGCACTTCCTGAAACATGCTCAAACTGGAAAATCATATCAAGCTCGCTGCCATCAATGTTTGCATATTTCTTTGCCTGCTCAGCATTTACGCCAGGACACTCACCTACAGTAATCAGGCGATACTTAGACAGCACCTTTTCGTTCATCTCACGCAGATATTTGTGGATGTTTGGGCCGTCACAGCTTGTGTTTCCAGTGTAGCCATTTCCATTCTCTGGTCCATCCGGCAGACCAGGATACTTGGAAATCATACTGATTACATCCATACGGAAGCCATCGATTCCCTTGTCGCACCACCAGGTCATCATCTTAAAGACTTCCTCGCGAACCTTCGGATTATCCCAGTTTAAATCTGGCTGCTTACGGGAGAAGGAGTGAAGATAAAACTGGCCTACACTCTCTACATACTCCCATGCTGAACCGCTAAAGCATGACTCCCAGCGGTTAGGCGGATTGCCGTTCTTGTCAGGATCTGCCCACATATAATAATCATGGTACGGGTTATCCTTGCTCTTCTTGCTCTCTATAAACCACTTATGCTCATCGGAGGTGTGATTAACAACAAGATCCATCATAATTTTTATATTAAGACTATGTGCCTTCTTTAGCACGCGATCAAAATCGTCCATGGTTCCAAAGTCGTCCATGATATCCTGATAATCACTGATGTCATATCCATTATCATCATTAGGAGATTTATAAACCGGAGACATCCAGATCACGTCAATGCCAAGCTCTGCCAGATAGTCAAGCTTATCATAGATACCCTCTAAATCACCGATTCCATCTCCATTTGAATCCTTAAAGCTTCTCGGATAAATCTGATAAACTACTGCATTTTTCCACCATTTTTCGTTCATATGCTCCATAACCTCTTTCTACTAAATACTGTCTTTTATTTTAACATGATACTTATTCTTAATCTAATGCTGTCAAAATCTCCTTCACTGCTCCAAATACATCCTCTGGTGCATTAAGAAGTGTGAGCTGATCAAGCAAATATGCATCATTTCTTGATCCCTTCTTCTGGGCGATTGCATAGATCTGCTCCTTTAAGCTAAACTCGATCTCTGCGCGATTTAACAGTTCGAAGATACGCTCAACCTGATGATTATCAGCAAGTGCAGTATTGTATGTAACGACTGTAATCTCACTTTCAATATCCTGCATAGGAAGAATTACTGTTGTGCACTGCTTATCGCTGTCATAAGAAGTCTCAAGCGTCTCATATGTGCCGTCTGCTTTCTTTTTCTGTGCCGTCATGCCTTGTGCTGTACCTGCAAATACAAGTTCATATGCACGTTCTGCTGGCATTCCTTCCTTCTTTGTCTTTTCTGGTGTGATCGTAAGAACAGCCTCATCGCCCCACTTATATGTAAATGTGGTTGAGCACCAAACATTATCTGTTGCTTCTTCGTCAAGTCTAAAGCTTCCGTCTGCACCTGCTGCCACGATAACCTTAAGAATCTCTGGATTATCAATCGCATTGCCCGTTGTGCGCGCATCAAGTGTGACAATGGCACCTGCCTTTGCCAGTACCGGAATGCTGTCAAGGCTGCGGTACAGCTCGATCTTGCGATCTCCATTGTAAACTGTTCCTGTAAACAAATCAATCCAGGTTCCCTCTGGAAGAAGTGCCATAACCTTACCCATTCTGGTAGCTGTGCTTATTGGCTGTGTGATTGGATTTACAAGAATATCTGAGCCAAAATAGTATTCGTTCTTCATTCTAAATGCATCCCACTTGCCAGGATTCTGATAGTAAAGTGGCTGAATAAGCGGAATACCTTCCTCGCTTGCTCTGCGGTTCATCGTATGAAGATATGGGATCATCTGATGGCGCAGACGAAGGAACTTGTCCATGATCAATTCCACTTCCTTGCGATAGCGCCATGGCTCTTTGCCGTTAAACTCGCAGCAGGTGCTGTGAAGACGCATAATCGGAGAGAATACACCAAGCTGCAGCCAGCGAAGTGCAAGCTCATCATTCTTGTAGCCCATCATGTGACCACCAATGTCGTGGCTCCACCAACCATAGCCGATATTGGAGGCTGTTGCGGTGAAGTACGGCTGGAAATCTAATGATTCCCATGTAATCACCGTGTCACCTGAAAATCCGACTGGATAACGATGGCTTCCCGGACCGGCATAGCGGGAGAAGATAAGTCCCTTGCCGTCCTTTTTCTGGCTGTGCATTGTATGATAGTGATTGAGCATCCACAGCGGGTCTAGGCCCGGGATCGCGGTGTTAGTACCCTGCTGCCAGTCGATCCACCAGAAGTCAACACCGTCCTTTTTCTCGATCTTCTCATAGACATATTTAAAATAGCCTTCAAGCAGCTTTCTGTTCGTAAAATCCATCAAAACAGGCTCGCCCTTTTCCTGATCCACTCCCATGTAGGCAGCAAATTCCGGATACACATCCTCAAATGCCCTGACACCGTCTGCCGGATGATCATTTAACGTTACCTTCATGCCTCTTCTATGCAGGTTGTCGGTAAAACGCTTTGGATCCGGGAAGAAGTCCTTGTTCCATGTGTAGCCTGTCCAGCCTGCTCCATATTTCTGGTCGATCTCAGTCAAATGCCAGTCCATGTCAATTACACCAACGGTAAATGGAATATTCTCTTTCTCGAAGCGGTCCATCAGCTCGAGATACGATTTCTCCGTATATTTATAGTAGCGGCTCCACCAGTTGCCGAGTGCATACTTTGGAAGGATCGGGGTTGCACCAGTCAGCTTATAATAATCTTTCAGGCAGCCCAAATAGTCGGTACCGTATCCAAAGTAATACAAATCCTCTGCGTCAATGTCTTCTCTTCTTTCAATCCAACCGTCTTCTGTCAGCAGCATGGAGCCCTTATCAGAGATAACAGCCCAACCTTCCATGGAAAACAGACCGTCCTGCAGTGGAATCTCGCCATTTGCCTGATCAAGTGTACGGGTGGTTCCCTTCAGGTTATGTCCGATATCGCCGTAATGCCATGTGGACTCATAGATGACTTTTTGATTTCTCTGCTCGATACGCAGGTTGTTTCCAGCAAATCTGCCTCCAGTGTAGACAAGTCTTGCCTTGTCAGTCTCAATGATCAGCTCGCCGTTTTTCTCATTTACAGTGTATTCCGGCACATCAAAGGTTCTATTTACAACCATCTGAGTCTTCTTGTCTACAAACACACCTTTTTCGCTGTATTCCATACGAATCATGCTCGGTGTTAGTACGGTAAAACGATAATTCTCGCCCTGTACAATTGCATTTTTTACGTTCATTTTTCATATTCTCCTTATATTATGATTCTTTGCTTTAGTATAAAGCATAATTCTACATATTTCTTGCAATATTTTTCCTATTTATAACACAATCCTGCTGTGTTCTATTTTTTATCCTGTAGCGTAATCCACACCTCTGATATTGCGCCAAAGTTCTCATCCATATTAGATAAGTGAAATTCTGCCTGCTCGCCGTATATCAAATTTAAACGTTTTTTGATGTTTTGAAGGCCAACATGGCGGCGGTCATTGTAATAGATTTCGCCATTATTTTCAATTTTTTCAAGGACTTCCGCCGAAAAACCTTTACCATTATCCGACACACAAATATAAAGACATTCTGCATCATTATGTTTTTCTTTTGTGATAAACAAAGAAATTTCTCCTTTTCGTTCTGGTGTCAGACCATGCGAAAATGAGTTTTCCACAAGTGTCTGCAAAAGAAGCACCGGAATTTCAATATCTCCAAGTCCATCATCTACCATGCAGTCAAATTGAAAATAGTCTTCACCGTAGCGAAAACGCTGAATGCTGATGATCGAGTAGGAGGCGGCTTTTGCCGCCGACCTCTCACACCACCGTGCATACCGTTCGGTACACGGCGGTTCAGTTAACTTGACATTTCATAAAGTACTCTTCAGCGGATAACAGACCAAATTTTGAAAGTCGCGCATTTGACATTGCGAAGCAAATGGATTCATTTCGACAAACTCTGGCATACCCGTGTGTCCATGCCGCTCTTGCCGCATTGCCTTTGCTTATTCCTAGTTTTATTAGATTTCTAAGTCGGTTTCTTGGTGTTTTCCAATGTTTCCATATACACATTCGAAATCTATATCGGGTGATTGCGTCTAGCCTCCAGGTTACCCTTCGAATATTCCCTATTTTGAAGTAGTTGACCCATCCTCTTATCAGCTCAGACACCTTCTTTGCCTTGTACACATTACTTACTCCCCATTTCCGAGTTGTAAGCATTTTCAATTTTCTTACTATCTTGTCCACTGACTTCTTATGAGCTTTTGGTTTGTATTCCTTGTACTTGTAAAAGGTAAAACCTAAATATTTTATTTCTTTGGGTCTTCCGATTTTACTCTTTTGGCGATTTACTTTCAGTAACAGTTTTGTTTCAATATATCTCGTAACTGATTCCATTACTCTTTTTGCCGCTTTCCGGCTTTTAACTAAGATAATGCAATCATCCGCATATCTTACAAACCGAAGTCCTCGCCGTTCGAGTTCCCAATCAAGCTCATTTAGTATAATGTTTGCAAGTAAAGGAGAGAGGTTTCCCCCTTGTGGAGTTCCCATCTCTGTTTCCTCTACTTGTGTTCCAACCATTACTCCGCTTACCAGAAACTTTCGAATCAATGACAATATCTTTCCGTCTTTGATTTCTTTATTCAAGATAGATATAAGTTTATCATGGTTTACTGTATCGAAGAATTTCTCTAGGTCAATATCAACAATCCAGTTATATCCCTCGTTCATGTATTCTACTGCTTTCAGTACCGCTTGTTGCGCGCTTTTCTGAGGGCGAAATCCATAACTGTTATCATGGAACTTTTCATCATAAATAGGCGTTAGTACTTGCGCTACTGCTTGTTGTATTGTACGATCTGTTACGGTCGGGATACCCAGTTTACGCTTACTTCCATCTTCTTTTGGTATTTCTACCCGTTTTACTGGCATCGGCTTATAGGTTTGATTTCTTATACTTTCTTTGATTTGCTCCCCGTTTTTCCTCAAATGAGAGAGCAGGGCTTTATATTCCATCCCGTCTACTCCAGCTGCCCCCTTATTCCTTACTACTTGTAAATAAGCGTTATTTAGGTTGTCTTTCGATAGGATGTTTTCTATAAGCGTACTTTGTTTCATGCGTTGTTTCCTTTCCTTTTCGTGAGTTCTGAACACTCAGTACCTATGTACCCCTTTCGGCTAGTGTATTATCAGGACTCTCAATTGGGATTTACTCCAACTGATTAACTGTTTGGTCCTTCGCTCCAGTGAGTTTCCTCACCTTCTCAGCTACTATGACCGCTGCTGACTTCCTGTAATTCGTTGTTACTATGGCTAATGAAACCACTTACAGGATCTCCTCGGTTAAGACTCGTTATCTTTCCCATCATCTATTCGCCATGTCTACTAACAGCCTTTGGTTAGCATTTGGACTTTAACTTGATCAGCAGTCTTATCCAGGCTGTAAGCCTTATACATGATTTCTGTCCGTCGAACCGATGGTTTGCCGCAGACTTCCTTCAGATTCCACCTTACGACGGACACCCTTGTCTTGTTGGCTATGTGCTTCCCGCTAACAGGCGCACTTAGGACTTTCACCTTTAAGATTAACGCTCGCGCCGAGCGAACTGATACTCCCACGCGCGTTCTTGCGAACGGGCGGGGCTTCTTGAGACATGGTAGAACGCCTCAAAGGGCCATCACAAGCCCTCTACA
>ERZ779869.627-NODE-627-length-38388-cov-17.237315_pt1 | contig 38388 bp, 35 predicted proteins | sample MGYA00511557_ERZ779869 | MGnify/ENA primary metagenome ERZ779869 (study PRJEB29588, sample SAMEA2154620) | human gut metagenome | biome: human gut; feature: human-associated habitat; material: faeces | place: Denmark | collected 2008/2010 ... | reverse complement strand
CCCACTTGTTAGCATTATATCACATGTCTAACAAATGGGGTGCAGTTCATTTACGGCAGCCTTTTTACTTCTTTGTTTTATTATGCCTTGTTTGCCCAGGGCTGAGCGGCGATGGTTTTCAAATCATTGCGTATCTTTATGCCCTGCGGGCAGCGCTCCTCGCACATGCCGCAGCGGATACAGTTCTGCGCGCGGCCAAGCGCGGGAATGTAGCCATAATCCGCAGCTGCGGCATCCTCGTTCTGATACCGCTGGAAATCATTCCACACGCGGAACACGCGCGGAATTTCGACCCCGCTTGCACAGGGCAGGCAGTATTTGCAGCCCGTGCAGCCGTTGTTCGGGCGGGCCTTGAGCGCGGTTATGGCAGCGTCCAGCGCAACCTTTTCATGGTCGGTAAACGGCACATAGGGCGAGAATGTGGAAAGATTATCTTCCAACTGTTCCTCGTTGCTCATGCCGCTGAGTATGACCTTAACGTTGTCAAAACCGGCAACGTAGCGCAGCGCCCAGGAAGCCATGGATTTGCCGGGATCTGCCGCAGTGAGCGGATCGGAAGCATATGAGGGGAGAGCGGCAAGCGTGCCGCCCTTTACGGGTTCCATTACAACAATGCCAACGCCCTTGCTTTCGGCGTATTCAAGACCCTTGAGCCCCGCCTGATGCTCGGTATCCATATAGTTGAACTGTATCTGGCAGAAGTCCCAATTGCGGTAGTCTATTATGCGCTTGAAAACACCATACGGCGCATGGAAAGAAAAGCCGAGCTTCTTTATGCGGCCAAGCCTTTGCTGCTCCTCAAGGAACGGCAGAATGCCAAGGTCAAGCACCTTTTGCCATTTGGCTTCATCCAGCGAATGAAGAAGGTAATAATCAACGTGGTCAGTTTGAAGATGCTCAAGCTGGGTGTTGAATATCTCCTTTGCCTGTTCAAGGCTTTCTATTGTGAACATGGGCAGCTTGGTTGCAATGTAAAAACTGTCGCGGTCAAGCTTGGAAAGCACCTTGCCAACGAACGGTTCGCTTTTGCCGCTGTGATAAGGCCAGGCAGCGTCAAAATAATTCACGCCCTGCTCATATGCCCTAAGCAGCAGCTTTTCCGCGCGCGGTTCGTCTATTTCGCCCGCCTCGTTGGTGGGGAAACGCATGCATCCGTAGCCGAGCAGCGATACGGAATTGCCCGCCAGTTCACGATAATCCATATTGTTACAGCCTCCTTCGTGTTTTTAGTGTTAGGGGGTATCAGTCTATGTAATGTATTTTGCCTTCCTCTATGCCCTTTATGCCAAGGCCGGGTTCATTGGGCAGCGAGATAAGCTTTTCGTTGAATACTGCGCCGCCGATGATGGGGTCTTCCTTGCAAAGCACGGGACCGTCCAGGTCTATCTTGGTTATTATGCTCTTTGCGCAGGCAAGATGCACCGCCGCAGTAACGCTTATCTTTGCTTCCAGCATGCAGCCTATCATGCACTCCACGCCGTAAACCTCGGCAGCGGAAGCTATCTTGAGGGCGTTTGTTATGCCGGCGCACTTCATGAGCTTTATGTTCACCATGTCCGCCGCGCCCATCTGCATTATCTTCAGCGCGTCAGCGGGGCTGAATACGCTCTCGTCCGCCAATACCGGCACATAGCTGCGCTCGGTAACGTACTTCATGCCGTCGAAGTCCAGCGCCTTTACCGGCTGCTCAACAAATTCTATGTCAAGGCCGCGGTCCTGCATGTTGTTCAGTATGCGCACGGCCTGCTTGGGCGTCCAGCCCTGGTTGGCGTCTATGCGGATGCAGATATCCTTGGGCACAACTTCGCGTATGGCGCTCAGGCGTGCAACGTCCAGCGAAGGATCGCTGCCGACCTTTACCTTAAGGCAGTCATAGCCGCGCTCCACGGCGTTTATAGCGTCGCGCTGCATTTCCTCGGGCTTGTTCACGCTTATTGTAATATCGGTCACAATGCTGCTGCGTCCGCCGCCAAGCAGCTTGTACACGGGGATGTTGTGCAGCTGGCCGTAAAGATCCCACAGCGCCATGTCTGCTGCCGCGCGGGCGGAGGTGTTATGCACTATGCAGCCGTTGAGCGCCTTGGTAACGCTTTCAAAATCGTCCACATCGCGGCCGACAAGGGTCTTTATAATGTGGTCCTTCATGGCGCCGATTATTGCGCCGGTGGTATCGCCGGTTATAACGCCGGTGGGTGGTGCTTCGCCGTAGCCGACGGCTCCGGTATCGGTGTGTATTTCTACCACCACATCCTCTACGCTGTTTACGGAGCGCAGAGCGGTCTTGAAGGGAACGCGCAGCGGCACGGATATCATGCCGAGACGGACTTCTGTGATTTTCATGAGAATCTCCTTTAACAAAGTGGATTAATTGGATTATAGCACGCTTTGATACCTTTTTTCAACGGCAGTATATATTATTTTGCTACGGCTGCGCATTTGTGCTATAATAGTCCCGCTTATAAAGGAAAAACAGGAGGAAAAACTTATGAGCGCATATGAAAGCATAAATGCCCAGGCTAACGCCGCGATAGACGAACTGCTTGAGGCTGCGGATACGCTTAAAACGGGCGATATATTGGTTATAGGCTGCTCGACAAGCGAAGTGATGGGCAAGCTTATAGGCACGGGCTCCAGCGTGGAAGCCGCGAAGGCCATAATGGACGCTGTGCTGCCCAAAATAAAGGAACACGGGCTGTATCTTGCGGTGCAGTGCTGCGAGCATCTTAACCGCTGCCTGGTGGTGGAGCGCGAATGCATGGAAAAATATCACCTTCAGCAGGTTTGGGTAAGGCCGCAGCTGCATGCGGGTGGCGCATTTTCAATGGAGGCGGTGGCGCGCTTTGACGACCATGTTATGGTGGAGGATTTGCGCGGCAGGGCAAGCGCCGGCATGGACATAGGCGGCACGTTCATAGGCATGCATATGCATCCGGTAGTGGTGCCTGTTCACGCAAAAACGCGCCATATAGGCGAAGCAAACGTTACCATGGCGCGCACACGGCCCAAATACGTTGGCGGCCCGCGCGCGGCGTATGACGAAATGCCCCACAGATAAGCAGAATATATTATTTTTCTGCGGCTTAAACTGCTTGCACTTTTTGGATGGGTGCAATATAATAGACAAAGTTATACCAACGCTTCGGGTCTGTGGTTGAAAGTCGATGCCAGTCGCAGGCGAAACGATCCACATAAGCGGGCCAAAGCGCCCGTGAGCATGGTGCGGCTTAGATGTAAGTCCGTCCGCGCATAACGCGCGAGAGGGCCGGTAGTGGGAGGCAATTACGCTCAGTAGCGGAAGCCCCGGGCGGCGAGTGTGGGGGCAAAGACCAGGTCAGCCGAAGTTTGGTACAGCCAAATAAATAATATTTACAAGGGGAAACACACACATGTTCCAGGACAAGACATTGGTATGCAAGGATTGCGGCGCTGAATTCGTATTCACGGCCGGTGAGCAGGAATTCTATGCCGAAAAAGGCTTCCAGAACGAGCCCATCCGTTGCAAGGCGTGCAGGAACGCTCGTAAGTCCCAGCGCTCCGGCGAGCGTGAGATGTACGACGCCGTTTGCGCGGCGTGCGGCGCGCCCACCAAGATTCCTTTCGTTCCCAAGAACGACAGGCCCATCTATTGCTCCGCCTGCTTCCAGGCGCGCAAGGGAAGGTAAGCTGACAGCTTAAAACCCACAAGCCTCCGTTTTTTGGCGGACGCAGAACGTCCCCCCACCTTTGGGGCTAATCCCCTTTGTTCCGCGCAGCGGTATATCGGTGAATTAGAAAAGGCAAAAATGAAGAACTCCGAAGTGATTCGGGGTTCTTTTTTATTCTGGCAGGCGAAAAACAGATATTTTGCAAATTTCATCTTGACATTACACAAAAAATAAATATAATAAGATTAAGAACTGTTACTAATATTGAAAGAGGAGGAAAGCGCATGATCTACTCCCGGCAGAGGGAAATAATACTGAACACGCTCAGGACGAATCCTGTTCATCCCACGGCGGACGAGCTGTACGAGATGGTGAAGGAGCAGGACCCGAACATAAGCATTGCAACCGTGTATCGCAACCTTAATCAGCTTGCGGCTGCGGGCAAGGTGCTCAAAATTTCCAATCCGAACGGGGCGGACAGGTTCGATGGCAACATTGTGCATCATAACCACGCCGTATGCTCCTGCTGCGGCAGAATGTTCGATATAATGGTGCCGCTGCCGGATGTTTGCGCGGCAGCCAATGCGCAGCGCGACATATATGTGGACGGCGTGAGCATGCTGTTTTCCGGAATATGCGCACGGTGCGCCCAAACGCAGCGGAATGAATACCGCTGAAAAAAGACAGAATATAAAACGATGAAAAGAAATTGAAGGGAGAAAATTAAAAATGGAACTCAAGGGAAGCAAGACCGAAGCGAATCTGATGGCCGCATTTGCGGGCGAAAGCCAGGCCAGGAATAAGTATACCTACTATGCGTCCGCCGCCAAGAAGGAAGGCTATAACCAGATAGCAGCCATATTCGAAGAAACCGCCGGCAACGAAAAGGAACATGCAAAAATGTGGTTCAAGCTGCTGCACGACGGCAAGGTGCCTGATACGCTGACAAACCTGAAGGATGCTGCTGCAGGCGAAAACTATGAATGGACGGATATGTATGCCCAGTTTGCGGCCGTGGCCAAGGAAGAAGGCTTTGACCACATTGCGTATCTGTTCGAGGCGGTCGGCAAGATAGAGAAGGAACACGAAGAACGCTACAATAAGCTGATAGAGAACATTGAAAACGGCAAGGTGTTCGAGCGGGATGGCATAGTTGTTTGGAAATGCAGCAACTGCGGCCATATACACATCGGCACCAAGGCACCGGAGGTTTGCCCCGTGTGCGCGCACCCCAAGGCTTACTTTGAAATAAAAGCCGACAATTATTGATAAAACTGAACGTATGATTTGCTTTGCGGCGGCAACTTATGTTGCTGCCGCATTTTGTTTCGCTGTAAAAAATAATGCATAATTATACCAAAATATAAAATGATTATGCTGTATACAAGGATACAAGAATACGGGAATCCGTGGAGCCGAAAATACTAAAATCCAGAGAAATAAGCTAAAATTATGCATTTGGCTAAAAACGCCGCCAGCTATCATGAATGAATAAAAATATAAAAAATTGTAGACATTTTAACGGATATGCAGTACAATCATACATGGCGGAGTTGGTACTGTACGCTCTGCCCAAAATGATTGCAGAGGTTTGTATTGATGAACAGAATCGAAATCAACCGGAAATGGTGCAAGGGCTGCGGCATATGCGCGGCGTTCTGCCCCAAGAAGGTGCTTGGCCTTGACGAAGAAACGGAGAAGGCCACGGTGGTTAATCAGGATGAATGCATAGCCTGCTATATGTGTGAGCTGCGCTGCCCTGATTTGGCGATCAAAGTGATTAAGGAGGGCGACAAATGAGCAAGGCAATTCTGCTGCAGGGCAATGAAGCCTGCGTTATGGGCGCAATAAAGGCGGGCATGCGTCTTTTTGCGGGTTACCCCATAACCCCTTCCTCGGAAATAGCTGAGCAGTCCAGCATACTGCTCCCCAAAGTAGGCGGCAAGTTCCTCCAGATGGAGGACGAGATCGCATCCATAGCGGCCGTTTGCGGCGCAAGCCTGGCCGGCAAAAAGGCAATGACTGCCACCAGCGGCCCGGGCTTCTCCCTTAAGCAGGAGCTTATAGGCTACGCTGCCATGGCGGAGTTACCCATAGTTGTTGCCATGATAATGCGCGCAGGTCCCTCCACCGGCCTTCCCACCTCCCCTGCACAGGGCGACGTGATGCAGGCCCGCTGGGGTACGCACGGCGACCATCCCATGATAACCCTTTGCCCCAGCTCCGTCAAGGAAATGTACGAGCTGACCATAAAGGCATTCAACTTTGCGGAAATGTACCGCACACCCGTGCTGCTGATGACGGACGAAGTCATTGCGCACATGCGTGAAGGCGTTGCGCTGGAAGACGATTACGAAGTTGTTGACCGCGTGCATCCCGCCGAAGCGCCCAGCAAGGACTATCTGCCCTACAAGGTTGAAGAAGGCAGCATGGTTCCCCCGATGGCAGCCTACGGCGAAGGCTATCACTTCCACGTGACCGGCCTTTCCCATGGCGAGACCGGCTTCCCCACCAACACCCCCGCTGTGCATGAAAAGCTGATGGCGCGCATAAACGGCAAGGTGAAGGAGAACGATCCCAACTTCGCCATAAACGAAAAGTACATGACCGACGATGCAGAGCATATATTCGTGGCGTACGGTTCCGTGGCCAGGACTTCCATGAACATAGTCAAGCGGCTGCGCAGCGAAGGCATCAAGGCGGGCCTTTTCACCGTGAAGATGCTTTGGCCGTTCCCCAAGACGGAATATCAGTCCCTGCTTAACGAGAACGTGAAGAACATAATCGTTCCCGAAATGAACCTTGGCCAGTATGTGGGCGAGGTTGAACGCTACACCGAAGGCAAGGCCAAGGTTAGCCTGATAGCTAAGGCTTCCGGCGAGCTGTTCAAGACCGAAGAACTTTACAACGACGTAATGGCGGTGATTTCAAAATGACGAACGTACAAGATTACCTCAGAGAGTCCCATATGCCCCATATCTGGTGCCCCGGCTGCGGCAACGGCATCGTGATGGGAAACATAATCCGCGCCATAGATGAGCTGGGCCTTGACCGCGACAAGACCGTTATAGTCTCTGGTATAGGCTGCTCCTCCCGCGCACCCGGATACATGGATTTCGATACCCTGCACACTGCGCACGGCCGCGCGCTTCCGTTTGCTACCGGCATAAAGATGGCTAACCCCGATCTTCATGTTATAGTAATCTCCGGCGACGGCGACGCCACCGCAATAGGCGGCAACCACTTTATCCATGCCTGCCGCAGGAATGTTGATATAACGCTTGTGGTAGTCAACAACTGCATCTACGGCATGACCAGCGGCCAGTTCTCGCCCATGACTCCTACCGGTAAGTTCGCCACCACCGCCGTTTACGGCAATATCGACCGCCCGTTCGATTTGGTGAATCTGGCCGGCGGCGCAGGCGCGACCTATGTTGCCCGCGGCAGCGTGTATCATGCGATGCAGACAAAGAATTATATAAAGCATGCAATAGAGCATAAGGGCTTCTCCGTTGTTGAGTGCCTGTCCACCTGCCCCACCTATTACGGCCGCAGGAACAAGATCGGCGATGCTGTATCCATGATGGAAAGGCTGCGCGACGACTGCACCATGCTTAAGCCCGGCGTAACGGAATACGACAAGCCGTTCGTCATAGGCGAATTTGTTAACAAGGAAGCCAAGGAATATACCGAGGCTTATGATGAAGTAATTATGAAGGCCGGAGGAAAGAAATAATGGGTAAGCGTATTGAATTCCGTTTCAGCGGTTCCGGCGGACAGGGCATAATCTCTGCCGGTATAATATTGGCCGCGGCCGCCGTGCACGACGGCAAGTATGCCATACAGAGCCAGAGCTACGGCCCCGAAGCCCGCGGCGGCTCCTCCAAAGCAGAAGTGGTAATAAGCGAGGAGCCTATCGATTATCCCAAGGCGACCACACCGGATTACCTGCTGTGCCTCACGGACGACGCATTCAAGACCTATGGCCTTGCGGCGGACGATAAAACGGTCATATTCGTGGATTCTTCCATGCATACCGACGGTAGCGGCAAGAACGTTATAAAGGTTCCCATTCTGCATGCCGCGCATGAGATAAATCCCCAGGGCGCAAACGTTATAGCCGTATCCTTCCTGGTTGGCTATACCGGCCTTGTAAGGCGCGAGAGCGCGCTTGAATCGCTCAAGGAGCAGTTCCCCCGCTTTATAGAAAAGAACATGAAGTGCGCGGAAGCCGGCTTCAGGTTTGCAGACGAGCTGCTTAACAAGTAAAATTACCATATCCCACCTGTTGAAAAATCGACAGGTGGGATATGTATACCCAAACGAAGAAAAATAGTGTAGAATTATAGCATAGATATATTCTGCTTTAACGCATAGAAAGGACGGTACAGTATGGAACCACTCAGGATCGACCATGTAGGTATAGCGGTAAACAGCCTTGACGAAATGAGGCCGTTTTATGAGGCGCTCGGCCTTAAGAGCACCGGCATAGAGGAAGTTAAGGAGCAGCAGGTGCGCGTGGAGTTCTATCCCTGCGGAGACAGCGAGCTGGAGCTGCTTGAAAGCACCACCGAGGACGGCCCCATAGCTAAGTTCATAGAAAAGAAGGGCACCGGCATACAGCATATTGCTATCCGCGTTCCCGATATAAATGCTGCCATAGCCGAAATGCAGGAAAAGGGCTTCCGCATGATAGATAACGCCCCCCGTTACGGAGCGGGCGGAGCAAGCATAGCCTTCATGCACCCCAAGGCGTCCGCGGGCGTGCTGCTGGAGCTTACCGAAAGAAAATAAAAAATTACAGGTACAACATAAATTAAGGAGAAAAACAGATGGGAAACAAGATAGATCTGCTTTACGAGAAGAAGGACAGGATCGCTGCCGGCGGCGGGGAAAAGCGCATAGCCAAGCAGCATGATTCCGGCAAGCTGACCGCCCGCGAAAGGCTGAACTACCTGCTGGATCAGGGCAGCTTTGTTGAGCTTGACGCATTCGTTGAAAGCCGCTACGACGCCAAGGCCCCCGGCGACGGCGTGGTTACCGGCTACGGCATGATAGACGGCAGGCTCGTGTATGTTTTCGCACAGGATTTCACCGTTGTAGGCGGTTCGCTGGGCGAAATGCATGCAAAGAAGATATGCAAGGTGCTTGACCTTGCGCTTAAAATGGGCGCGCCCGTAATAGGCCTTAACGACAGCGGCGGAGCAAGAATACCCGAAGCCGTTGACGCGCTTTCCGGTTACGGCAACATATTCTTCCGCAATACCATTGCATCCGGCGTGGTGCCGCAGATTTCGGCCATAATGGGCCCCTGCGCGGGCGGCGCGGTGTATTCCCCCGCGCTTACGGACTTCATATTCATGTCCGATAAGACCTCTTACATGTTCATAACCGGCCCGCAGGTAATAAAGACCGTTACCCGCGAGGAAGTCACCAGCGAAGCCCTTGGCGGCGCAATGGTGCATAACCAGAAGTCCGGCGTGGCGCACTTTGTATATCCCGACGAATATCAGACGCTTGAGGGCATAAGGCGCCTTGTAAGCTTCCTGCCTTCTTCCAACCGCGAGAGCGCCCCTGTAAGGTACTCAGGAGACGATGTGAATAGGGTATGCGAAAACCTGAACGAGATAATGCCCGAAAGCAGCAACAAGGCTTACGAAATGAAGACCGTTATAAAGAGCGTTGTTGACGACGGCGACTTCTTCGAGGTGCAGCCCTACTATGCGAAAAATATGATAACCGGCTTTGGCCGCGTTGGCGGGAAGAGCGTTGGCATACTGGCCAACGAGCCCACCGTTATGGCCGGCAGTCTGGATATAAATGCTTCCGATAAGGCCGCAAGGTTCATCTCCTTCTGCGACAGCTTCAATATACCGCTCATCACCTTTGTTGACGTTCCCGGCTTCCTGCCCGGCGTGAACCAGGAATACGGCGGAATAATCCGCCACGGCGCGAAGATGCTCTATGCCTATTCCGAGGCTACCTGCCCCAAGATAACTGTTGTTACCCGCAAGGCCTACGGCGGAGCATATCTTGCAATGTGCTCCAAGGACCTTGGCGCGGACATGGTGTTCGCATGGCCCACGGCGGAAATAGCCGTTATGGGTCCGGACGGCGCGGCCAACATAGTTTACCGCAAGGAAATAGAGGCCAGCGAGAACCCGCAGGAGACCCGCAAGCAGATGATAGAGGAATACCGCAAGAACTTTGCCAATCCTTATCAGGCGGCGTCCCGCGGCTTTGTGGACGACGTTATAGAGCCCGCGCTTACCCGCGTGCATATAGCCAGCGCCCTTGCCATGCTTGAAAGCAAAAAGGAAACCCGTCCCGAAAAGAAGCACGGCAATTTCCCCGTTTAAGCCAAGGAGGATATTTACACAATGGCAAACGAAGAAACCCTGTTCACCAGGCCGTCTCTTGACGAATTCCCCGTGCCTACCTATGACGAATGGAAGGCCGCGGCGATAGAATCGCTCAAGGGTGCGGATTTTGATAAAAAGCTGCTCACCAAAACATATGAGGGCATAACCCTTAAGCCAATATATACCGATGCGGACTATTCCGCCAACCCCGAACGCCCCGGCGAGGGCGACTATCTGCGCGGCACCGACCCCGCGGGCTATATGGATCACCCATGGGCGATAGCACAGGAAGTGAACGCCGTTGATCCGGCGCAGGCCAATAAGCAGATACTGCATGAGCTTGACCGCGGCGCTACCGCCGTTAACGTTAAGCTGTGCGGCGGCGTAAAGGTAGAAAACGAAGCGGACATGGCAAAGCTGTTTGAAGGCGTTGTGCTGCCCGCGGCCGGCCTGCACGTAATCGCAGGCGGCTCCGCCATAAGCAAGCTGAAGCTTGCCAAGGCCGCCGTTAAGGACTTTGATAAGGCGGAAGGCTGCTTCGGCGCAGACCCCATCGGCATGATAGCGCTGCGCGGCGGCATAGGCAAAACGCTTGAAAAGGCGTATGACGACATGGCGGAATCCGTAAAGTTCGCCAAGGAGAATGCACCCAAGCTGCGCACCGTTATAGCGGACGGCAACGTATACGCCAACGGCGGCGCTACTGCCGTGCAGGAAGCGGCTTATGTTATAGCCACCGCCAGCGATTATATCGCCGCCATGATGGAGCGCGGCATAAGTGCGGACGATGCTGCTAAGAGCATTCGCCTTTCCGTGTCCCTCGGTTCCAACTTCTTCATGGAAATAGCCAAGCTTAGGGCGATGCGCGTTGTGTACGCGCGCATGGCGCGCGCATACGGCGCGGGTGACGAGGCCGCCAAGGCGGACGTTTATGCCCGCACTTCCGCGTTCACCAAAACGGTGTTTGATCCCTATGTAAATATTCTGCGCACCACCACGGAAGCTTTCTCCGGCGTTGTTGGCGGGATAAACGCCATGAGCGTTTCCCCGCTTGATGAAGCCATCGGCGAAAGCGATGAAACCAGCAAGAGGATAGCGCGCAACCTGCAGCTTATGCTGCGCGAGGAATTCGACCTGCTGCATCCTGTGGATCCCGCAGGCGGAAGCTGGTATGTTGAAACCCTTACCGGAGAGCTGATAAAGGCGATATCCGATAAATTTAAGGAAATAGAGGCTAACGGCGGCATGTATACCATGCTTGAAAAGGGCGAAATACAGGCCGAAGTTAAAAAGGTGCTCAACGAGCGCTTTAAGAAGCTGGCTACCCGTGCGGACAGGGCCGTGGGCACCAATATGTATGCCAACATGAGCGAAAAGCCGCTCGAAAGGGCTGCAAAGCCCGCTGGACAGCCCTGCTGCGGCGGCAGCATGGCCATGCACGTTGAACCCATTGAACAGCACCGCTGGACGGAGCAGTTTGAAGCGCTGCGCAAGGCTACCGACGATGCGGCGGAAAAGACCGGCAAGCGCCTGAGCGCGTTCCTTGTGAACATGGGGCCGATCCCCCAGCATAAGGCCAGGGCGGATTTCTCGCGCGGGTTCCTTGAGGTGGGCGGCATAAACGTTATTGGCAACGATGGCTTTGAATGCCCCAACTGCGCCGTTAAGGCGGCGGTGGAAAGCGGCGCGGACGTGGCCGTTATCTGCTCCACCGATGATACTTATCCGGAGCTTGTTCCAGCCATTGCAAAGGGCATAAAGGAAAAGGCGCCGAATATGCTGGTTATGCTTGCGGGCGCACCTGCGGCAGAGTTCAAGCCCAGCTATGACGAGGCGGGCGTGGATGAATACATTCACGTTAAAGCAAACTGCCTTGAGATACTTAAAAAGATACAGTCCGAGAGGGGGATAGGCTGATATGAGCACAAGACCCGATTTTTCGAAAGTAGATTTTACCGCTCCATGCCTTGAAAAGGAAACCAAGGAGCAGTGGGCCGCGCGCGTTAAGGCCGAAACCGGCATGAGCGTTGAAGAACTGGTCACCCATACCATGGAGCAGATAGACGTTCAGCCCAACTATACCCGTGCGGACATTAAGGACGCCGTGCACACCGGTTACACCGCCGGTCTGCCGCCTTTCCTCCGCGGACCGTATCCCACAATGTACGTCACCCGCCCATGGACCGTTCGCCAATACGCAGGCTTCTCCACCGCGGAAGAATCCAATGCATTTTACAGACGCAACCTTGCCGCCGGTCAGAAGGGCCTTTCAATAGCGTTTGACCTTGCTACCCACCGCGGCTACGATTCCGATCATCCCAGAGTGGTTGGCGACGTTGGTAAGGCCGGCGTTGCCGTTGATTCCATACTGGATATGGAAATACTGTTCAAGGGCATTCCGCTTGACCAGATGTCCGTTTCAATGACCATGAACGGCGCGGTGCTGCCCATAATGGCGTTCTACATTCTGGCTGCCGAAGAGCAGGGCGTTGATAAGTCCAAGCTGGCCGGTACCATACAGAACGACATACTCAAGGAGTTCATGGTGAGGAATACGTACATCTATCCTCCCAAGACCTCCATGCGCATAATTGGCGATATTTTCGCTTATACCGCAAAATATATGCCCAAGTTCAACTCCATCTCCATCTCCGGCTACCATATTCAGGAAGCCGGTGCAACGGCGGATATAGAGCTTGGCTACACCCTTGCGGACGGCCTTGAATATATCCGCACGGGCATTGCCGCAGGGCTGAACATAGATGCGTTCGCGCCCCGCCTGTCCTTCTTCTGGGGCATGGGCAAGAATTACTTTATGGAGGTTGCCAAAATGCGCGCGGGCCGCGTGCTGTGGGCCAAGATAATAAAGGAATTCGGGCCGAAGCTTGATAAGTCCATGGCGCTGAGAACGCATTGCCAGACCTCCGGCTGGAGCCTTACCGCGCAGGATCCGTTCAACAACGTTGGCCGTACCTGCATGGAAGCCATGGCTGCCGCGCTTGGCCATACGCAGAGCCTGCATACCAACGCACTTGACGAAGCCATTGCCCTGCCAACGGACTTCTCCGCGCGCATAGCAAGAAATACTCAGCTTTATATTCAGGACGAGACTCGCGTTTGCAAGGTGGTCGATCCTTGGGGCGGTTCATATTATGTTGAAGCCCTGACCGATGAGCTGATAAAGCGTGCATGGGGCCATATACAGGAAGTTGAAAAGCTGGGCGGCATGGCCAAGGCAATAGAAACCGGCCTGCCTAAGATGAGAATAGAAGAAGCCGCCGCGCGCCGTCAGGCCCGCATAGACTCCGGCCGCGAGAATATAGTCGGCCTGAACTATATGCAGCTTGAACACGAGGATGCAATAGACATTCTTGAAGTTGACAACACCGCCGTGCGCGAGGCGCAGATAGCAAGGCTGAATAAGCTGCGCGCCAATCGCGACAATGAAAAGGTTCAGCAGTGCCTTGACGCGATCACCAAGTCCGTTGAGACGGGCGAAGGCAATCTGCTTGAGCTGGCCGTTGAAGCCGCCCGAGCGCGCGCAAGCCTGGGAGAGATATCTATGGCAGTAGAAAAGGTCTGCGGCCGCCATAAGGCCGTTATACGCTCCATTTCCGGCGTATATTCCAAGGAATCTTCCGATACCGCCGCGATAGAGCGCGTAAGGAAGATGACCGATGAATTCGAAAAGCACGAGGGCCGCCGCCCCCGCATAATGGTCGCCAAGATGGGGCAGGATGGTCACGACCGCGGCGCCAAGGTAGTCGCTACCGCTTATGCGGACATGGGCTTTGACGTGGACGTAGGTCCCCTGTTCCAGACCCCTGCCGAGACCGCGCGCGACGCCGTGGATAACGACGTGCATATCGTTGGCATGAGTTCCCTTGCCGCCGGACACAAGACGCTGCTGCCGCAGCTGATGGAAGAGCTGAAGAAGCTTGGCCGCGAGGACATAATGGTAATAGCGGGCGGCGTTATCCCGCCGCAGGATTACGATTTCCTGTATAAGGCCGGCGCGGCTTGCATATTCGGGCCCGGCACCCGCATACCCGAGGCCGCGGAAGAAATGCTCAATAAGCTTAACGAGCGCCTTGGCTACACCAAATAAAAATGGCAGAGAACAAGGAAAACTATAAACCCGAATGGACTCCGGACGGTGCGGGGAGCGAATTCGCTTCCAGCGTTATGCCGGGGATAGAAGGCAGCGGAGTGCAGGAAACTGCGCCCCGTCCCTTTTCGCGTAAACAGATGAGCGTGGAGGAGTATGTTCATGGCGTGCTCAGCGGCAACCGCCGCATTTTGGCGCAGGCCATAACCATTGTGGAAAGCAATTCCGAAAAGCATTTCGCATTGGGACAGGAAATAATCCGTCGCATTTTGCCCTATACCGGTAACAGCGTACGCGTTGGCATAACGGGCGTGCCCGGGGCCGGTAAAAGCACGTTTATAGAGTGCTTCGGCAATATGCTTTGCGATAAGGGGAGGAAGGTTGCTGTGCTTGCCGTGGACCCGACAAGCAGCATCTCACGCGGCAGCATACTGGGCGACAAAACGCGCATGGAGCGCCTTTCAAGAAGGAATGAAGCGTTCATACGCCCGTCTCCTTCCGGCGGAACATTGGGCGGGGTAACGCGCAAAAGCCGCGAAACCATGCTCCTTTGCGAAGCGGCCGGATTCGATACCATTCTTGTTGAAACCGTGGGCGTGGGCCAGAACGAAACCTCAGTGCGCGCAATGGTGGACTTTTTCCTTGTTATAACCATTGCCGGCGCGGGGGACGACCTTCAGGGCATAAAGAAGGGCGTTATAGAAACGGCGGATGCTATTTTGGTCAATAAGGCCGACGGGGACAATAAAACCCGCGCGCAGGCCGCCAGGGCCGAATATGAGCAGGTGCTTAGATATCTGCGCCCCGCGACAGAAGGCTGGACCACCGGGGCATACACATGCTCCGCCATAACAGGCGAAGGCGTTGAGGGCATATGGAACGTTATACTCGGCTTTATTAAGCAGACGCGCCGCACAGGCGTGCTTGAGTCCCGCCGCGGGTCACAGACCATGGAATGGGTAAAGAGCATGACGGATGATTATATCCGCACAATGATCTATTCAAATCCGCGCGTGCAGAAATGCATGGACGAACTGAGCGGGCAGGTAATGAGCGGGGAAATGCCGCCAACGCTTGCCGCCAAGGAATTGATAGACACCATCGAAGCAGCGCTCAAAGCCTGAAACGCATAATTAAACATAAAAAGAGACAGTCATGCGGCTGTCTCTTTTCTGTATGAAGATTTAATTTTACATATCAAGCGCTTCGAATTTCTTCGCGGATATGAGATATGCCATATATGATGTAAGCCCGTATATCACCGCGCCTATGGCAAGTACGATGAATTTTACACTCATGTTTTCGGGATCGGGCGTATCGAGCACATCGCGGAAGAACGGAACGGCAAACGTACAGGCTTCCGCAATGCCAATGTACACAAACGTTACTATGCTTGCGCGGGCGAATACACGGCCGACCTTATCGGGCCGCGAAAAATAGCCGGTGAAGAAAACATGGTTAAAGACGGCGAGCATTATGAAGCTTAGCCCGAAAAAAGCAACGTTCGGATCCATTCCGGCTTCATTTGCGCCGATGCCTATGGCGCGGCGGACGAACATGAAACCAACCGCCAATACGCACTGCGCAAGCTGCAATATAACGGCGAACACAATGCGCGCGCGCACGGCGTCCCGCTTCCTTATTGGCAGGGAGAGGGAATACGCAAAGTCGTGATTTTCGCGTCCGCTGAGGCAGATGAAGAATATGCCAAGCGTGTTATAGAAAAACAGCACGTACATGGGATAATTGGGAATAAGCATCATTGAGCTCAGCAGCAGAAAAAGCACCGCCGCCGGATGCAGGGCAAGCTTAAATTCCTTATACAACAGCTTTGACAGCATGGCTTTCACTCCTTTTCAAGATGTATCATGGCCGTTTCAAGATCGGCCGGGGCAAGGCGCACAAACGCGGGCAGCTTTGCCGCGTCCTGCTTATTCACTATGGCGGTATAGCCGCGCTTGGCGGGCTTGGCGCCTATGAGCAGCGCGCTTATATCGGCAGGGACGGCATCGGCATCTATTTCCGCGGCCATATATTGCCCAAGGAACTGCTCAAGCGGCATGCTTGCGGCGATCTCCCCGCGGCGTATATATGTTATTGAATCCGCGCAGCGGTCAAGGTCGCTTGTTATATGCGTGGAGAAAAGTATGCTTACGCCTTCGCGCTGAAGCGAAAGAAAGACATCCAGCAGATCGTCACGCGATACGGGATCGAGCCCGCTTGTGGGTTCATCCAGTATAAGCAGCTTCGCCCTGTGGCTCAGCGCAAGCGTGAGCGCATATTTCACCTTCATGCCGGCGGAAAGCTGATCCGGAGTTTTGCTTTCGTCCAGCTCAAACCGCGCCATATAGCGGCGGTACGCTTGCTCGTCCCAATCATCGTAAAAGCGGCGCGTAACGTTGGTTATAGTCTTGATTTTCTTTTTTACATAGTAATCTACGCCGCCGGAAACGAAGCCTATTTGTCTTTTTATCTCCGGTTCGTTCTTTTCAAGTTCCATGCCGAAAAAGCGTATCTCTCCGCGGCTTGGATGCACCAAATTGAGTATTGATTTGAGCGTGGTGGTTTTTCCTGCGCCGTTGCGGCCGATAAAGCCCATTATAGTGCCCTGTTCAACCGAAAAGGAAATATCCTTCAGGCTGAAGGACGGGTATTCCTTGCATAATCCTTTTACGCTAAGCGCCTCCATTCAGGCAGCCTCCTTTTTGAGTAACATAGTTTGCGCAACAAGTGTTGCTTACATTATACACATATTGACAGCAGCTTGTCAAGGCTATGCGATTTGACATGGATTTTACATAACATTTCTTTTTGATTTTACACGGAATGGGTATTATTTAAGCATAAACAAAAATGATTTGAAGGAATCGAAAGGAGATAAGAATTATGAAGAAGATTATGATGATCGTACTTGCCGCGATAACTGCGGCGGCTATGTTTGCGGGCTGCGCATCCGATAACGGCAGCGCGGGCGGCAGCGTTTCAACGGACGGCTCAACGTCCATGGAAAAGGTGATAGGCGCGCTTGGCGAATCGTTCATGGCGAACAACCAGGGCACAACGTTCACTTACAATCCCACCGGCTCAGGCTCCGGCATAAAGGCCGTGCTTGAAGACCGCTGCGACATCGGCCTTTCCAGCAGAAGCCTGAAGGACGACGAGAAGGCCGAGGGGCTTAAGGAAACCGTACTTGCATATGATGGCATCGCCATAATAGTGCATCCGGATAACCCCATAAACAATCTTGACCTTGAAACCATCGCAAAGCTTTACACCGGCGAAATCACCAACTGGAAGGATGCTGGCGGCAGCGATGCCGAAGTGGTGCTCATAGGCCGCGAGGCGGGCAGCGGCACAAGGGACGGCTTTGAATCCATCACCGGCACTGCCGACAAGTGCCAATACCGCCAGGAGCTTACCTCCACCGGCGACGTTATAACCACCGTATCTCAGAACCCCAACGCCATCGGCTATGCTTCCCTTGCCTCTCTGAAGGACAGCGTTAAGGCCCTGACCGTTGGCGGAGTGGCCCCCAGCGAGGAAACCGTTAAGGATGGCAGCTACGTTGTACAGCGCCCGTTCATGCTGGTAACCAAGGAGGGCACGGCCCTCAGCGAGACTGCGCAGAAGTTCTTCGACTACGCCACCAGCGCCGATGCGGCGGGCATAATCGCCAAGGCCGGTGCGGTTGCCGCGAACTGAGCGTGAACAATACAAACCTTAATGATCGGGCGGCCGAAGGGCCGCCCAACAGCCAAGCTAATAAGAAAGGAGCAGGCATGAAGCAGAATAAGAAGCATACAGCAAAGCCGATAGAAACCATTGTGCACGGAATATTCCTTGTAGCGGGGCTTATAACCGTGGGCTGCGTGCTGCTTATAACCATCTATCTTATAATATCCGGCCTGCCCGCAATAAGAGAAATAGGCCTTATACCGTTCCTGTTCGGCAAGGTGTGGGCGTCCACGGCAAAGACTACCGAGCCTTCTTTTGGCATACTGCCATTTATACTGACCAGCGTATACGGCACATGCGGCGCAATAGTGCTGGGCGTGCCGGTAGGCTTTATGGCAAGCGTGTATATTGCCAAGCTTGCGCCGAAGAAGCTGAAAGCCGTAATGCAGTCGGCAGTGAGCCTGCTTGCGGGCATACCAAGCGTTGTATACGGCCTTGTGGGCATGCTGGTGCTTGTGCCGGGCATAAGGAAGCTGTTTAACGTGCCGGACGGCGCAAGCCTGCTGGCGGCGATAGTAGTGCTGGCAATAATGATACTGCCTTCAATAATAAAGGTGTCCGTAACGGCGCTTGAAGCCGTGCCGAAGGAATACGAGGATGCATCGCTCGCTCTTGGCGCGACCGAGGTGGAAACATATTTCAAGGTATCCGTCCCCGCGGCGCGCGGCGGCATTGCTGCGGCGGTGGTGCTGGGCGTTGGCCGCGCGATAGGCGAGGCGATGGCGGTTATGATGGTTTCGGGCAACGCGGCGAATATGCCCGGGCTTTTTGAAAGCGTAAGGTTCCTTACCACGGCCGTTGCAAGCGAAATGTCCTATTCCGGCGGGCTTCAGCGGCAGGCGCTGTTCTCCATAGCGTTGGTGCTGTTCGTGTTCATAATGCTTATAAACGCGGCGCTCAATTTCTTCCTGAAGCGGGACAAGGAGGCGTAAATAAATGAATAAAAAGCTTTCGTTTGGCCGCAGGGCATATATATACGGCATGAAGGCGCTGATGTATGCGTCAACAGCCGCGATGGGCGCGCTGGTGCTGTTTTTGATAGGGTATGTGCTTTACCGGGGCATACCAAACATAACATGGAAGTTTTTGACCACGGCGCCAAGCATACTGAACGACACGATAGGCATTTGGCCTGATATACTGAACAGCATTTATGTTGTGATAGCGACCATAATAATTGTGCTTCCGCTTGGCGTATGCGCGGCAGTATATCTTAGCGAATATGCATCGAACAAAAAGCTTGTACGTGTTATAGAATACGCTGCGGAAACGCTTTCTGGCATACCGAGCATTATATACGGTCTTGTGGGCATGCTGTTCTTCTGCGAATTTTTGAAGATGCAAACCTCGCTTATGGCGGGCGCGCTTACGCTTGTTATAATGAACCTGCCCACGGTTATGCGCACAACGCAGGAAAGCCTGAAAACCGTGCCGCGGAGCTACCGCGAAGGCGCGTTCGGCCTTGGCGCGGGCAAGTGGCGCGTAATACGCACGGTGGTGCTGCCGGGCTGCGTAGACGGCGTTATAACCGGCTGCATACTGTCGGTCGGCCGAATACTCGGCGAATCGGCGGCGCTGCTTTTCACGGCCGGCATAGCGCACGTTGTGAACGGCTTCTTCATGGGGCTTAAAAGCTCCGGCGCAACGCTTACGGTAGCGCTGTATATATACGCAAAGGAGCGCGGCGAATTCGGCGTTGCGTTTGCGATAGCGGCAATACTTATGCTGCTGACGCTTATAATAAATCTGAGCGCGGAAGCGGTTGCAAGAAGCTTTAAGAACAAAAGGCGGATATAGATACTAAGCGCATGGAAGGGAGAGAGAATATGGAAGCCAATGAAAAGAGCATTTTGAGCGTGAAAGAGCTTTGCCTATGGTATGGCAACCATCAGGCGCTGAAAAATATAAACATAGATATACCAAAAAACAGCATAACGGCGCTGATAGGCCCGTCCGGCTGCGGCAAGTCCACGTTCCTTAAAACACTTGATCGCATGAACGACCTGATACCGGACGTTAAGATAACGGGCAGCGTTGAATACAAAGGGGAGGATATATTCGCGCCGGGCGTGGACGTGAGCGAGCTGAGACGGCAGATAGGCATGGTGTTCCAGAAGCCGAATCCATTCCCCATGAGCATATATGATAACATTGCCTACGGCCCGCGCACACACGGCATAAGGAACAGGGCCAAGCTGGACGACATTGTTGAAAAGTCCCTGCGCGGCGCGGCAATATGGGACGAGGTAAAGGACAGGCTGAGAAAGAATGCGCTTGGCCTTTCCGGCGGGCAGCAGCAGCGCCTTTGCATAGCGCGTGCGCTGGCAGTGGAGCCGGACGTGCTGCTGATGGACGAGCCCACGAGCGCGCTGGACCCCATATCAACATCAAAAATAGAAGAACTGGCCATGCAGCTGAAGGAGCAATACACCATAGTCATTGTTACACACAATATGCAGCAGGCCGTAAGAATATCGGACAACACGGCGTTTTTCCTGCTGGGCGAGCTTGTTGAATACGGCAAGACGGAGGAGATGTTCTCCCAGCCCACGGATAAGCGCACAGAGGATTACATTACAGGGAGGTTCGGATAATGAGAAGCCGGTTTGACAATCAGCTTGCGGAGCTGAACAGGGAACTGATAGAGATGGGCGCAATGTGCGAAGAATCCATAAGCATGGCGCTGAAGGCGCTTATGGAAGGCGACAAGGCGCTTGCGAAAAAGGTTGCCGGGCTTGACGTGGCGATAGACCAAAAGGAGCGCAGCATAGAATCCATGTGTCTGAAGCTTTTGCTCCAGCAGCAGCCCGTTGCGCGCGATTTAAGGCAGATATCCGCCGCGCTTAAGATGATAACCGATATGGAGCGCATAGGCGACCAGGCTGAGGATATCGCGGAGATAATAACCTATCTCAGCGACAGGAGCGCCGCCAATGAGCAGCTTATGCGCGAAATGGCGAACGCGGCAATAAAAATGGTCACGGATAGTGTGGACGCATATGTAAAACATGATACAATAATGGCGGAGAAGGTCATTGCCGCGGACGATGTTGTTGACGCATATTTCGACAGGGTGAAGCATCAGCTCATCGAAAGAATAGCGGCCGACCCGACGGACGGCGAATATGCGCTGGATTTATTGATGATAGCCAAGTATTTTGAGCGCATTGCCGACCATGCGGTGAACATTGCCGAATGGGTAATATTCTCCGTAACGGGAGTGCATAAGGAGGACTAAAGTGCATGATATGGTGCGTGGAGGACGACGCAAGCATACGGGACATAGAGGTGTACGCGCTCAGCTCCGCGGGCTTTGCGGCAAGGGGCTTTGAGGACGGCAGCAGCTTTTATGCCGCCATAACGGGCGAAAAGGAAAAGCCGCAGCTTATAGTGCTGGACGTTATGCTGCCGGGCATTGACGGAATAGAGCTGCTAAAGCGCATACGGGCTAACGCCGCGCTGAAGCAGATACCCATAGTCATGGCCACGGCCAAGGGCAGCGAATACGACAGGATACAGGGGCTTGACCTTGGTGCGGATTATTATCTGACCAAGCCCTTCGGCGTGATGGAGCTTATATCCTGCGTGAAGGCCGTGCTTAGGCGATGCGGCGCGGAGGATGAAAAAAGCACGCTCAACGCCTGCGGCATAAGCATGAACACACTTGAGCATACCGTGAGCGCAAACGGGGAGCGCGTAACGCTGACATACAAGGAATATGAGCTGCTGAAGCTGTTCCTTTCCCATATGGGCACGGCGTTCACAAGGGAGCAGCTTATGGAGCTTATTTGGGGAACGGACTACATGGGCGAAACGCGCACCATAGATATGCATATACGCACGTTGCGCCAAAAGCTTGGCAAATGCGGCGAAAGCATTAAAACCGTAAGAAACGTTGGCTACCGGATGGAGGAAGGGCAATGACGAAAAGAATATTCAGGGCTATAATGCTTGTTGCGGGCATAATACTGCTTGCAAGCCTGCTGATAATAATGGACTGCTTATACGAATACTTTGCAAGCCTGCAGGAAAGCGAGCTGAAGGATCAGCTGAGCCTTGCGGCGGCGGGCGTTGAGCAGGGCGGGGAGGAATACCTTGCCCGCGTGAAGAGCGAAAGATACAGGCTGACATGGATAGCGCCCGACGGCACGGTGAAATACGACAGCGGAAGCGACAAAAGCACGCTGGACAACCACGCCGCGCGCGAGGAGGTGCGGCAGGCGCTTGAAGCCGGAGAAGGGCAAAGCACGCGCTATTCGGCAACGCTTATGCAAAAGACGATGTACTACGCAAAGCGGCTTGACGACGGCAGCGTAATAAGAATATCCGTAAGCCGGGCTACCATTGCAACGCTGGCACTGGGCATGCTGAGGCCTGTGGTGATAATAGTGCTGGCGGCGCTGGTATTGGCGATAGTTATGGCGAACAGGCTGGCGCGGAGAATAGTTGCGCCGCTGAACGCGCTGGACCTTGACCATCCGCTGGACAACGACGCATACGAGGAGATAGCCCCGCTGCTGAGCCGCATAAACCGGCAGCATACGCAGATAGACGCGCAGATGCGCGCGCTGGACAAGAAGAAGGACGAGTTCAATGCCATAACCCGCAGCATGAACGAAGGACTTGTGCTGCTGGATGAAAAGGGGAGCATAATAAGCATAAATCCCGCGGCAAGGCAGCTATTCAACGCGGAAGAAAACTGCGCGGGCCACGATTTTATTACGGTGGACAGGAACCCCAAACTGAGCGAGGCCATACGCGCCGCATACGACGGCGGCCACGGCGAGACGAGCATCGACCGCGGCGGCAAGGTATATCAGCTTGACGTGAGCCGCATAGAATCCGACGGAAAAACGGCAGGCGCGGTGATACTCGGCTTTGACATAACCGAAAAGCAGAATGCGGACGCAATGCGCCGCGAGTTCACGGCAAACGTTTCGCACGAGCTGAAAACGCCGCTACAGGGCATTATAGGCAGCGCGGAGCTGATAGAAAACGGCATGGTGAAGGCGGAGGACATGCCCCGCTTTGTGGGCCACATTCGGCAGGAGGCGCAGCGGCTGGTTACGCTGATAGGCGACATAATAAGGCTGAGCCAGCTTGACGAAGGCTGCGATATGCCTACGGAGCGCGTTGACCTGAAGGCGGTTGCGGCGGAGGCAGCAAGCGACCTGCGCACGGAGGCGGAGGAAAGGCACATAGGCGTTGAGGTGCAGGGTGAAAGCGTCTGCATAACCGGCGTAAGGCGGCTATTATATGAAATTATTTACAACCTGTGCGACAATGCCGTTAAGTACAACCGCGCGGGCGGCAGCGTAAGCATAACCGTGAGCGAAAAGGACGGCCTTGCCACCGTTACCGTTGCGGATACGGGCATCGGCATACCCGAAGAGCATCAGACCCGCGTGTTTGAACGGTTTTACCGCGTGGATAAGTCCCACTCCAAGGAGAGCGGCGGCACGGGGCTTGGCCTATCCATAGTCAAGCACGCGGTAATGTATCACCACGGCAGCATAAGGCTTGAATCCGTCCCGAACGTGGGCACGACAGTAACCGTTTCGCTGCCCGCGTAAAGCGGGTTTTTATATGCGGAGAGTCTCCCGTGCGCGGGCGGCTCTTTTTTAACAAAAAATTCACCGTTTTTCGTTTCCTCTCTTGCTTTTTCTTTCGTTAAGGGATACAATATATTCCGTGTAATACTAAAATTATGCGGTATGGACCGACATTTTTTAGGAGGAAGGAAACATATGAGAAATCAAGTGTTCAAGAAGCTGTTTTCCGTGCTGCTTACGCTGATAATGGTGGCAGGTCTGCTGCCCGCGTCAGTGCTGGCGGAGGGGGAAGGCAATGCGGATTCTACGCCCGCGCCTACGGAAGCAGTGCAACCGACGGAATCGGCTGAACCCACCACGCCGACCGAGACGGAGACTCCCGAAGTCACCGAAATTCCCGAGCCTACGCCCGAGAACCCCGCGGCCACGGTAGAGCCCACGCAGGGCGAGCCCACTGCCAAGCCCACGGATGAGGGGATTATGCCGGCGAACGTGATGCCCGTGCAGGCGAATGTTGAACTTCAATATCGTATAGTACATCTGGACTGCGGTCGCAAGTATTTCAGCAAAGACTGGATTATCGCGCTGATGTATGAAGCGAAGGCAGCCGGATATAATCAGGTTCAGCTTGCGTTCGGAAATAAAGGTCTGCGCTTCCTGCTTGATGATATGTCTGTGAATACTTATGAAAAACAGGCAGTTACAGATGCAATTAAGGAAGGCAACAAGGCATATTACAATGCGGGCGAAAAGAACGAGTTGACCGAAGCCGAAATGGACGAGATTTTCGTGGCTGCTGATAAAATCGGCATTGAAATCGTTCCTCTTTTCAATACGCCTTTCCATATGGAAGCCGTTATTACGGCAATGGGCAAGCTTAACATTACAAATGCATATTACGACAGCAATAAAGCTTGCTTGAACCTTAGCAACAATTATGCTACTGCATTTGTAAAGGCGCTTATGCAGAAGTATATTACCTATTTCCAAGGTAAAGGGTGCAAATACTTTAACTTCGGCGCAGACGAATACACGGGCGGCTGGAATTCTACTTTCTACAACTATGCCAACGAAATAGTCAGCATGATTTCCGCTGCGGGAATGAACGCACGCATTTTTAACGACAGCTTCCGTAGTGATAGCAATAATGGTTATGTGAACAATGCGCAGGTTTGCTACTGGTCGTCAAATTCGGGATACGCGAGCACGGCAACTGTATATAACTATGCGAAAAAGATAATTAACACTAATCAAGATTTTTATTATGTAGTGAATAAGGATACTCAGCAGAGCACATGGAGCCCTTGCTTTTTCAGGCTCTTTTGATGAAACTACATGGGTCAATTATGCGAAAAATTTCAGCAACACTACATATAAGAACTTTGCAGGTTACAACAACGGTGCAGAGAGCATAACCCCTGTTGGCTCCATGTTCTGCATATGGTGCGATAATCCGTCACATAAGGACGAGACTCAAATTGCAAAAGAGATTCGCATGATACTGCGCGTTATTGGCGCGCGCATGCAGAATAGCGACATCTATTCCGCTTCTAATGAGCTTGTTGAGGGCGGGTTTAAGGCTGATGGAACAATAAATGTTCCCACCAACAACAAAACCGTAGGCAATGGTAGCGGCAATACTACCGCCGATAACGACACCGTTCGCGTAACCGGCCCCAACCTTGCGGCGCTGAAGTGTGAGACTACAACGGTTACGATACAGGGTGCTGCTGAGGGGAAGATAGCGGCCTATGATGTGACCCCTTCGACCGCAGACAATAATAAGTATATCGGCGAAGCCGAGGTTCGCATAAAGATACCTGAAGGATGGGACAAGACCAAAGTTAAAGCGTTCATCGTTGAGGATGGTACTGCTAAGGATATCGACGGCACGGCGACCGAGGACGGCTGGTATGTGTTTACCGCGCCGCACTTCTCCGTAATGGGCATATATGAGAAGGCCGCAACGACAGAGGTTGGCGGAACGATAGAAATCACGAAGGGGAGCACCGGAGTTATAACTGTCCCGGGCGATGTGACCAATAGTGTTGGCGAGATTGCGGATAAAACTGTTGCAGAGAAGGTAGAAGTTAAACCAGTTCAGCAGACCGGGGAAACGATAAGCTATAGTGCAACGGCGTCCACTGATGCTGGAGTTAATGGTAATTATGTTGTTTCAAATCTAATTGACGGGGAATTGAACACAAAATATTACTCTGGCGGCTCACAAAAGGTTGGACAGCATGTGCAGATAGATATTGGCGCAGCTATTCAGTTTGATACGGTGCTTGTATCTACTCCGAGTGATAGTAATATGAATGGAAACACGTCCGACTATTGTACTAATGCCAACGTAATGGTGTCAGTCGATGGTGAAAATTGGACAACGCTCGGACAGTATACTGGTAGCAGCAACAACAAAACGCAGACGTATACCAATTCGCTTGAAAAAGTACGGTATATTCGTGTTCAGATTACCACAGCTAAGAATAACTGGTGGCAGCTTGCCGAAATACAGTGGGGCAGCTATGCGAACGGCAAGTTTACCCGCATGGCAGCAAGCGGCAGCGTGACAACCGAAGGTAAGACCGAAACACAAGTAACCATTAAGGGCATAGCCGGCGGCGAAACCACTATCAAGATAGATGGCAAAACCTATACGATTAAGGTTGTGGATGCGACGTTGGCGCAGCAGGTACTGCCCATCAACCTGTGGATAACCAACACGGGCGTTGTGCCGGACGGATGGGGAACCTCTTACAACAATGTAACTCGTGAAGGGTTTACCTATGGTCTGGATACACAGCATACGAATAATGGATGGGAGACTTTCCGCGCGATATATGAATTGAAGGCCACGGAAGACAGCATACATAGCGAGCAAGGTGTCAAATTAAGTGAGCTTATACCAAATAAAGGTAAAGCATATGGGTATCGTGGCAGCAACACGCCTGAAGAATACAATGTAGATATATGGAAATGCAGCTATAATGCTTCTGCCGAACGCCAAAGCACCGATGGCTGGACGAATAGCTCAAATAAGGGAACGGAATTTGAGTATATTCGCTATTGGGATAATAAATGGGAGTATTGTTCTGCTAAAACCGGAGAGTGGACTGAAGTAGGTGAAGTTGGCGCAGGTAAAGACGATTCCGGTAAAAATCAGGTATGCGTATGGTATCGCCAGGTGACCACGGTTACAAGCGAGGTTACTACGGAAATAGTTGACTGGGGCCCGATAAAATATGCTGCGAATCAATGTCTGCTTGATTTCGCGGTAAAATACGACGGTACTGCGAATAGAATACCGAATAGTTTCCCCGTAACGGGTAAGACAATTGGGTTCGACATTGCGCCTATCGACAATGTAACTTACTACGGTACTGATAACGGGGCTATTTATCGTACTGTTTACGGTATTGCCGGTGTAGAAACCGCGGCATATGAGGTTTACATGATAACCCTCACTCCGAGCAGTGATAGCCACACTGCGTATATCAACAATGGTTCAACACAGGCCAACTATAAATATAAAGGCACGGAAAAAATAGCATGGGCCAAGACTGAGGCCGATGCCAACAGCACCGAGCTTAACAAAATGCCCAATGTGAAATACGGTGGCGAGCCGTTCCTCGAATCCGTTAAGATATATCAGTATCAAGGCTTGCTGGTAACGTATTATTTGCGCGCCAAGCAAACCCCTGATAGCTTGACGGTGCATTACGCAATACAAGGCAGCGAAACGGCGTTCTATGAATACAACATAGCCGTTAACCAAGGCACAACCTTTGATTCCGGTATAGCTCTTGATCACAGTCAGGATCCTTATGTTGGCGGGCCGCTGCTTAACGGAAGGGTGACAAACAGCAACGGCGAAACTATAACTGTATCTTCGAACCTTGCCACGCTGCAGGGTCTTGAACCGCAGTATCGCTATTCCAAGTATGAAATTGTTGGCTTTAGAAAAGATGATAAGAATGTATGGATATACTATACATTTACGCGTGAACATACGTATGTTATCGATTTCGGCCTGCCGCTGAAGATTAAGTTTAGCGACTTTGGCGTAACGACTGATGCAGCCATAGATACAGTGTCTCTTTGGGAAAAAGAGATAGTACTCGAAAACAAAGGACTGTATGGCACGGCCAAGGTTATTACGGAAAGCACCGAGGGTAAGTACGTCCTGTACACACTGGATAAGCCGCTTGACCAGAACATAACCATACCGCTGTATGTAAAGTTTAGTCAAAAAGGGGATAATGACAAACCGCAGCTGTTCACCGCTAACATCATCCCCGCCACGAACGTCTACTACGAAGACAGCTTTGCGAAGTTTACCAACGGCAGCGGCGCGGCAGTGGACGCAAAGTGGACGGCTAACGGAAAGGCCGTGAACGATTCGCCCACCCAAGCCCTCGAAGCGCTTGGCGAAAAGACGAACCACAAAGTCTACGGCTACGACCCTGCCTACGACAAATGCACCATGTTCTCCATGGGCAGCGCGCAGAAGGTGACCGTGACCAGCGACATGGCCAAGGATGGCGTAGTCTGGCCGACGGCGCAGTTTACCTTCAAGGGCACCGGGTTTGATATCATCAGCTTGACGGATAATACGTCGGGTGCGATATTTGTGGATGTGGTAGGAAAGACCAAGGGCATAACCCAGAAGCTGGTTGTTAATAACTACTATGGCTATGATTATGATGCCACAACTGGCGAGTGGAAAACCACGGATAAAAAGAACCCGAATACGTTGTACCAGATACCTGTGATGGCGGTGCGCGATCTTGGATACGATGAGTACAATGTCGTTATAAGTGTTGCGTACAATACGTTCTTTGACAAGACTACAAAGCAAGAGTACAGCTTCTGGCTTGACGCCGTGCGCGTGTACGACCCGATGGGCAAGGATAATGCTATCTATAATACGGGGAACGAGAAGGAAGCATATCCGCAGTACATCAAGCTGCGCAGTGAGTTGAAGAAGCTTAACAGCGATGGAACTGCATCTTCTGGTGCGCTGTTCATCGATGGTAAGGAGAACGCTAATATAAGCGAATATGCCAACTATGGCCCGAACAACGAGGTGTATCTTGCCAAAGGTCAGGCGATAACGTTTAAGCTTGTGGGCGAAAATTTGAGCAAGATTGCTACCGTGCAGATTGGCGCGAAGTCGCCTAACAGCAGTGCAGAAAAGACTGCAACGATGAAGGTTGGGGCTGATGTCAAGCAAGAGATATTAGGAACCGCGACAGAAATGTATTATGATATTTCGGCGGTAAAGGACGGAAGGATTGTAACCATAACCAATACCGGAGAGGCAATACTCTCGCTGACCAACCTGAAGATAACCTACACAGAGGGAAATCAGACAGTTTCGTTGGGTGAGGTGAGTGCAGAGCAGCGGACCCAAGCCGTGCAGATGGTTCGTGCGCTGTTTGCGCCCGCGCCGGTAGAGCCGGAACCCGAGCCGGAGCCTGAAAAGACATTTGAGCCGGATAGGTTCGAAGCAAGCTGGAGCAGGAACGTTATGCAGGGCAGGAAGGCCACGCTTACCGTTAAGACCTCCGAGGACGTGGAAGCCATTACCGTGGACGGCCAGACCATAAGGAGCTACCGCACCCGTACCGAGCGCGTGGGCTTCGGCCGCCGCGCGAAGCGCATAACGTACAGGGAGTTCACTTACAGCATGGTGGCTCAGGAATCCGCGGACTTCAGCGTGACCGCCATCAATGCGGAAGGCACCGAGAGCGAAGCCATAACTGCGCGGCTTACCGTTAAAACCCGTCCCAACAGCTTGCGCGATATGTGGGATTGGTTCAAGGGTTGGTTTTAATGAAAGGGGTGAAAAACATGAAAAAACAATATGTTAAGCCCGAATTATACTTCGAGAACTTTGAGTTGAGTACGAGCATAGCGGCATGTACCTATCCCACGCATACACCTTCGGGTGGAACATGTAGCGTTGATGCTGGTAATGGACTTAAAGCATTTACTTCGGATATGGGGGAATGTAATTATCATCCACAAGATGGTGAATCAGGTTGCTATCATCAGCCAACAGAAGCAACTAAGCTCTTCAATTCCTAATCAACCAGACACGAGTACAAGTGCCCTGCCCGCATAGGGCGGGGCGCTTTTTGACGGAAAGGAGTATGCCATGAAAAAAACTGCAATTATACTGCTTGCGCTTGTGCTGGCGGCGCTTATGCTTGCGGGCTGCACGGGCGGCGGGGACGACCTGAGCGACGCGGTGGAGATACCGCCCGAAACCACGCCCGCGGCAAGCAGCGGCGGCGATATGCAAAACGATAACGCTGCGCAAAACGGCGGCAGCAGCGGCAACACCGCCGAATACGGGCTGGAAATAAAGGGCATAAGCAAATACGCGGGGCTGTTTGTTGAGGACGGCACGGACGAAACCGTGTCCGACGTATGCGCTGTAACGGTGCGCAACAATGCGGAAAAAACGGTGCAGTATGCGCATTTGACCGTTACCATAGGCGAAACGGCATATGAGTTTGACGTAACCACCCTGCCGCCCGATGCGGAGGTTCAGCTCCTTGAGCTTACCCGCCAGCCCATGCCCGAAAGCACGGATGGCTACACGGCCTTGGTAACCATGTATGCCGCGTTCGGTGCCGAGCCGGGCATGAATGCTGACGCGCTGGAGATAACCACGCAGGATACGGCAATCACCGTAAAGAACATTTCCGGTAAGGACATGGGGCAGGTTTATGTATACTATAAGGTGGCGTATGGCGAGCTGTACCTTGGCGGCATAACTTACCGCGTGGGCGTGAACGGCCTTGCCGCAGGGCAAAGCACAACCTGCTATGCCGGACACTACTCAACCGAATACAGCAAGCTGATGTTCGCCACATATGAACACTGAACGCTTCACCTTCGGCGGGGTAACGCTTGAAGTGCGCGGGCAGGACACATGGACGGTATCCAAGGCCAGCGCTCGCTTCCATGCGGAGGACGGCGCGGAAACGAACCATGTCATATCCGTGGAATACAGCCCAACCCCGCCGCCCGTGCCCGACCATGCCGTGAAAAACGGCCCGGTGAGCCGCTGGCGCGAAGGGGAGGCGCTGCATACGCTCAGGGTATACGGTGCGGCGCAGTTTTCGTATGCCGTGCGCACGCAGGGGCAAACGCGCCTTGTGTTCGGCGAAGGCTACCGCAGCACAATGTATTCCCAGGCAATACTTGAATCCGCCGATATGTTCGATATTCTGGCGGGCTATGGCCAGCTTGTGCTGCATTCGTCCTATGTGCTGCCGCCAAACGGTAAAGCCGTGCTTTTCAGCGGCCCCAGCGGCATAGGCAAAAGCACGCAGGCCGCGCTGTGGCAGCAGTATGCCGGCGCGGATGTTATAAACGGGGACAGGACGCTCATCCGCACGGATGACCTTACCGCAAACGGCGTGTTCTATTCCGGCACGTCGGGCATATGCAAAAACGCCTCCGCGCCCATTCGGGCGATAGTGCTGCTTGATAAGGCTGATGAAAATACGCTGCGCCGCGCCGGGGCAAAGGAGGCTTTTGCCGCTGTGCTGAGCCAATGCTCATATTATCAATGGGATGCGGAGTCGGCAATACATATGACGGATTTGGTAGCTGGGCTGGTGCAGCGTGCGGATGTATATCGGCTTAGCTGCCGCGCTGACGAAGGGGCGGTGCGGCTGCTGCAAAACGAATTGTTTGGGGGATAAAATGGAAAATAACAGCGCAGAACCGCGCCTATCATCATATCTTCATGCAAAGGCCTGCCGGGCGGGGACGCCGCTTGCAGGCAATTTTGAGCTTACGCCGCGGTGTAATTTCAACTGCAAAATGTGCTATGTTCACCTGAGCGAGGCAGAGCAGAAGCGGCGCGGCGCGGAGCTGAGCGCGGACGAATGGCTGAGCATTGCGGAAACGGCGCGCTCACAGGGTATGCTTTTTCTGCTGCTTACGGGCGGGGAGCCGCTGATAAGGCCGGATTTCAGGTATATTCTGAGCGAGCTGAAAAAGATGGGCCTGATGGTGAGCATAAACAGCAACGCTTCGCTTATAGATAAGGACATGCTGGACTTTTTTCGCCATGAGCCGCCGTTCAGGTTCAACATAACCCTTTACGGCGCAAGCGGGGAAGCATATGAGCGGCTTTGCGGCAGCAATGCGTTCGATAGGGTGCTTGCTAACATACGCGCGTTGAAGGATATAGGCATCGGCGTGAAGCTGAACGTGTCGCTTACGCAGTACAATGCGGCCGATATGCAGGGCGTGTATGAAATAGCGGAATCGTTGGGCACGCCTATGCAGCTTGCAACGTATATGTTCCCGCCCATACGGCGCGACACAGCCATGGTTGGCGAGAACGATCGCTTCAGCGCGGAAGAGGCGGCAAAGTACAGCGTTATGTGGGACAGGATGCGCTTTAGCGAGGAGCAGTTCCGTGCGCGGGCAGAGGCCATGCGCCGCGGCATAAGCGTAAGCGAAAATACGGACTGCGAGGGCACGCCCGGAGAGGGCATAATGTGCCGCGCGGGCAGGAGCGCATTCTGGATAAACTGGCAGGGCATAATGACCCCCTGCGGCATGATGACAGAACCTGTGGCAAGCGTGAAGAAACTTGGGTTCAGCGCTGCATGGGAGGCTACAAAGGCGGCGACTGCCGAAATACGCCTGCCCGGCGAATGCGCAGCATGCGGGTATAAGCATGCGTGCCATGCCTGCGCCGCCATGTGCGTAACGGAAACGGGGCATTTTAACGTTAAGCCGGAATATGTGTGCCGCATGACGCACGAAACGGTTCGGCTTACATTGGAGGAGGAAAGCAAATGAAAATACTGAAACGGCTTATTAAGCGAAACATTGCGGGCGATATCATACTGGTACCCGTAGGGGATGCATCGCTTGAAATAAAGGGGCTTATAACGCTGAACGAAACAGGGGAGTTCCTGTGGGACGCGCTTGAAAAGGCAGAAAGCGAAAGCGCGCTTGCGGCCATGCTTGCCGCGGAATACGATGTTGATACGGCAACGGCTGAGGCCGATACAAAAGTTTTTTTGCAAAAACTGAAAGAATTATGTATAATCGAACAGTAAAATAAAACTACCGACGGAGTGGGGGATCTTGACGGGAGTATATTGTGTTTTTTGCAGAACCGGTTTTGAAGCGGGCATAGAGTCCCGCCTTAAGCGGCGCGGTTACGCTACGCTGGTTCCGAAAATAAAAAAGTTTAAGCCGAGCGGAGGAAAGCTGGTTGAAAAAGAACTGCGCCTTCTGCCCGGCTATGTGTTCTTTGAAACGGACGAAAAAGAGCTTGACGTACGCTCGATAAACACGCTGCAAAATGCCATAAAGCTGCTGCAGTATGACGACGGCGAATATCGCCTACGTGGTGCCGATTTGGACTTTGTTGAGTGGATACGGCGGCACGATGGCACGATAGAGCCGACAAAGGTAATAAAGGAAGGGACAAAGATACGCTTTGTGGAAGGCCCGCTGTGCGAACTGAATGGGCGCGTGCTCAAGGTGAACAAAAGCCGCAGACAGGTGCAGATAGAACTGAACAATGCCGACGGCCTGTTGAGCACGATTTGGTGCGCTATTGAATACGTTGAACCGGAGCAGCCTATTGAATGACTGCTCCGGCCTTTTTTTATCTTTGACTATGCCACATTATAAGGAAGGCTATGCCGAAATTGAGCACAGTAAGCGCTGGCATACCCAGCTTGAATGAGGTATGCAGCGTTTTATGATGGAATACCTTCATGCCAAGCACTCCGCCTATTCCGCCGCCAAGTGCAGCCACTGTGAAAAGCGACTTTTCGCTTATGCGGCGCGCACCCTGCTTGGCCTTTGCTTTATCTATGCCCATCATAAGGAACAGTATAAGGCTCATTATGCCAAGATATGTGATGATGATTGTGAACAGAGTTTTTTCGTCCATATTATTCATCCTCGCCGTTATCGTCTGATTTATTTGCGTTGTTTGGACACTCGCGGCAAAAGCGCGGCGCCTTCGGGGAGGAAACAATATCAAGCACGTCGCGCGGCGGCAGGCGAAGATTGTCCCACATGCCGTATTTTTCCGTGTCTGCAATGGCGTTCATTATGCGTTCCTCTGCGTCCGGTATAAGGCCGGTAAAGAAGCGCATCACCTGCTTCATTTCCTCTCGCTTGGTATGGCCTGCGGCGGGGCAGTTTGGCTTGCGTATTGGCAGCTCCAGCCGCGTGGCGATGCTGAGCGCCTGCTTTTCCGGCAGGAATACCATCGGGCGGATAACGGTAACGTCCTTGCGGCCAAGGTATGTTACCGGACCGAAGGTATTTAGCCTGCTTTCGTAAAGAAGACTCATGAAGAAGGTTTCTATAACGTCGTCTCGGTTGTGGCCAAGGGCTACAAGATTGCAGCCGCGTTCCTTGGCAGCATCGTTCAGCGCACCGCGCCTAAGCTTTGCGCAAAGGGCGCAGGGGTGGCTTTCCTTACGTATGTTGAACACAACATCCCCAATGTCGGTTTTTATAATGTCAAACGGCACGTCTATGCTGCGCGCAAATTCCTCCACCGGTGCAAGATCCTGGTTCGTCAGCCCAAGATCGAGCATCACGCCGCATACGTCAAAATGCCTGTAACAAAACCGCTGATACAGCTTTAATCCATACAGCAGCAGAAGACTGTCTTTTCCGCCTGATACGCCAACACATATTTTATCTCCTTCGCGTATCATATTGTATCTTTCGTCCGCGCGGCGGATGCAGCCCAAAACTCTTTTCATGTCCTTAGTTCCTTTTTTGTCGCTCATTTTTGCAGTATACCATAATTCGGCCCCGAAAAGAACATATAAAATGTATTTATGTATTTAAGGTGAATTTGTATAAACCGCTATTGCCCAAACGCATGAAAAAAGGTTATAATAATACATGACCATTTCAGTAGCGTTATTGAACGCAGAGGGAGGCTCAACTTGATAAAGGTAATCTTTGGCGAAACCGGCGCGGGCAAGACCAAGCGCATAATTGACATTGCTAACGAAACGCTTAAAACGGCTAACGGCAGCATAGTGTTCATCGATAACGACAGCCAGTATATGTTTGGCTTGAAGCATGATATCCGCTTTGTGGATGCTTCGGAATATCATATAGACAGTCCCAAGATGTTCTTCGGCTTCGTTTCCGGCATTGCGGCGCAGGATTTCGATTTGGAATACCTTTTTGTTGACGGCTTTATGAAAATAGTCCATCATCCGCTGGATACATTGGAGGATTTGTTCAAGGAGATGGCAGCGTTTGCGGAGCGCCGCAAGGTTAAGCTGGTGCTTAGCATAACCGGCAGCGTAAATGATGCGCCCGCGTTCCTTAAGCCCTATATAGACGAAGAATAATTATTCATGCCGTTGCGGCGGCGCATAAGCTGCGCTGCCGTGCGGCGTTTGTGTGCGCAATTTATGTTGCATTGCGCGCTGAATTATGATAGAATACAACTTGCGCCGGAATGATGGAATTGGCAGACGTGACGGACTCAAAATCCGTTGTTGGCAACAACGTGTGGGTTCGAGTCCCACTTCCGGCACCAAACCAATATAATCCGAACCAAATCTTCTTAATCGGAGATGGGTTCGGATTATTTGTTTTCTTCGAGAAATTCGAGGATACGCATTTCAGAAACGGCGTGGTAAAGCGTCCCGAATCCAAGCCCAGAGGGCCGAGAAAACCAAAGCTGGCAAAGGATAAGGAGGACAATTATGAAAACCATCAAAAGCTGTGAATTCAACATGGACACTGGCTGTGTGGAGCTTCGCTTCACGGACGGGAGCATTTGCTCCATCGACTGCACCGCCGTGGAGAACGAGGTGGCGGACAACCGCTTCCAGCGGGCGGAGCTGGACTATCTCATCTACAACGACCCGCTGGCCTATGCAGACCTCGTTCTGAATGGCGACGTTGAGGCGTATCTGAACGCTGTCACAGAATACCAGACCTACGAAAAATGAATATGAAAAGGGAGTGCGCCGAGCGCACTCCCTTACTTTTTCATGCCGTCTTTCTGTCTTGTTCTCTTGTGTCTTCAGCGTCTTTCTTCTCGTTCCACGCCGCCAGTTCCGCCTGCCCTTCGTCACTTTCGTAGTACGCCTGGATCCATGGGCAGCAGGCAGCGGGCGATGCGTTCAATGGCGTAATCGGGAATCTCCATGCCACTGTTTTTCTGACCGCTGAATGTTGACATCGGTTCGCTTCTTCTCCTTCCCGAGCATGATCGCTCTCTTTTGAAATGAAAAGCAGACACCTGTCAAGCAAGGCTTGCGGTGTCTGCATGGTGTCCTGTGTCTGAAATTACGGCTCCATTATACCAACAATCGGCGTGTCCGTCAATACCAAAGGGAACGCGGTCAAGAGCCGATAAAAACCGAATACAGCCGACAGGGACGTTTCCAACAAGGAATGCTTCATCGGAGCGGTTTCTGTTTGAAAATCCGTATTTTCTCCAAGTCAAGAGGCAGAGAAAATGAGCGAAAAACAGCACGCTCGCGGGAACAGAGCCGGAGAGATAGCAAAACAGGCTGCGCCCGTCAATGGTCGAGATGAACGCTTCGCGCCATTGACAGCCGCCGCCCGTTTTGCTTTTCGGCAGACAAGGCGGGCAAGCACAGCTTGTGCCTGCCCGCCTGCATGGATTCTGAGATTTCGCTTACGGCTTGATGAGAATGGCGCTCACATCCGCCATGCTTTCGCCGAGCGTGAACGTGACGGCCTTGCCGTTGTGGGTGAGCCGGTAGGCTTCGCCGCCCTCGCCCTTGTCCAGCAAATCGGAGAGCAGGAACGCTGACGTTGCGCCCTTGGTGACAAAGACGATCTTCTCCACGCCCTGCGCCTTGAGAGTGCGGATGCCGCTGAGTCTGCCCGTGAGAATGGCGAGGTCCTCGTCAACGGTGACGGTCAGCACGCCGCCCTTTTGCTCGGCCGTGTAGGCAATGTCCCTGCCGTCCTTATCGGTCACGCGGTAGAGGGGAGGAGCTATTAACCGGCTTCCCTCATCCGGCATGGTGTGGGTCTCCCCGCACTGGTCATACCGCACGCACTTTGCCGTCTTGGTGCCGTCGTGCGCATAGGTCGCATCGTTGTTGGAAACATAGTCCTCAAAGAGATGCCCGAGCTTGCTGTCCGTGTCCGTTACCGTGTCTGTTGCCATACAGCCGCCCGTGCCGTAGCGCACGCACCTTGCCGTCTTTGTTCCGTCCTGCTCGCAGGTCGCATCGTTGTTGGAAACATAGTCCTCAAATAGATGCCCGAGCTTGCTGCCCGTGTCCGTTACCGTGTCCGTTTCCGTGCAGCCGCCCGTGCCGTAGCGCGCGCACTTTGCCGTCTTGGTGCCGTCCTGTTCGCAGGTGGCGTTGTTGTCGGAAACATACTCCTGCCCTGCAAAGCTGTGGTTCAGGGCGGGGATATCCTCGGTTTTTGTATGGGAGGAGCTGGTGCAGGTGTAAGTCCTGACCCCCTTTCCCGTGCAGGTGGCGGGCGTCGTCACCGTGCCGCTGTCCCATACAAAGTCTCCGGTGGGGTTGGTGACCGTTTTGTTGGGAGTTCCCGACATGGAACTGCCGGGCGCGTAATATTCGATTTTCCCGCTGGGGTTCAGCGCGCAAATATCCGGCTCGACCTCTGCGCCGGGTATCCGGCTTCCGTCCGCGTTGCTGCCGCCGTCGCCGATGCCTGCGCCCGCTCCGTCAATATCGTCTTCAACGCCGCCCCGCACCTTCAGCTTCGTGTCGCCGGAAACGGTGATGTCGTTTCCTTTACTCCGCAGACCGCCGCCGATGCCTGCGCCGTTTACGCCGCCGCTAGCATTGACCTCGCCGCCGGTGATCTTGATGTCGCTGCCAGTGCCTCGAGATCCGCCGCCGGTGATGAAGATGTTGCTGCCGTCCTTTCCGCTTCCGCCGCCGATGCCCGCACCTTGTTGGCCGCCCCAGGCGGTCAGCTTGCCGTTTTTGTCCTTATCCGCGATGGTCAGCTTGCCGCCGTTGTTCTTTTCAAGGCCGGCATGCTCATAGCCACTCCTGAGCGTGCTTCCGCCGTTCAGCTCGATGCTGACATTGCCCTCGCCGGTGGTGGAAACGGCGGCCTTGCCCTTATCGCGCACGTCGATGTTCACACCGGAGAGGGTGACGCTTGCGGTCTGACCGCTATCCGCGTTGATGGTGACGTTGTTTTCCTTAGAGGTTCCCGTAATGACGGGCGCGCTGTCCGGTATAGCGGCTCCGCCTCCCTGCGTGACCGTCTGCCCGCCGCTTCCCGCGTTTACGGTGATGTCGCCCTTGCCGATGTCCCACTCCGCCGCCAGCGCCGACACGGGCAGACTGGCGAGAAGCAGCAGCGCAAGAAGCGTTGATACGATTTTCTTTCCCTTCATGTGTAAAAGCCTCCTTCTTTGTTCTGATTGATCGCCTCGATTCCTTTTTAACAGGTGTAGCTGTGAAAGTATATCAAAGGCGCGCCCCGCCCACAAAACCCATGGGCAAAGCGCGCCTGATATATATGCTGCTCGGATAGCACAAAAGGACAGAGCTATCCTGTCTGTCTGTCTGTCTGTCTGTCTGTCTGTCTGTCTGATTATGGGGGATGCGTTTCATGCTGTCAAGCCCCTTTCGCCAAAAACCCGTTCTTTTTTCATGGCGGCTGCCGCCCCATGAGCCTTCGTCACTTCCTGCCGGTGCGAATTATTATACACAGCCATTTTACCAGACAATGCTGAAATTTTCAATAGCTTGTTCGGACAAGGATCTGCTTTTAATGCGCCGATAAGGGGAGCGCGGAATGAACTGGCAAGCAGGGCAAAGCGGTACCCACTTTGCTGCTTGCCAACCTGCGAACCCTGTTGGCTTCACACTTGGCAAGCAAGGTGGCTTGGAGCCACTTTGCGCTTGTTGGGGAGATTTGTCCCCAAGCCCCTTTGAACGATTTTTGCAAAATCGGCTGCGCTCCTGCGG
>ERZ779869.606-NODE-606-length-39087-cov-4.703525_pt1 | contig 39087 bp, 43 predicted proteins | sample MGYA00511557_ERZ779869 | MGnify/ENA primary metagenome ERZ779869 (study PRJEB29588, sample SAMEA2154620) | human gut metagenome | biome: human gut; feature: human-associated habitat; material: faeces | place: Denmark | collected 2008/2010 ... | reverse complement strand
TGAAACTCCTCATAAAGCTCGTCTCCAGCCAGTCTTATCCTCAGCCTCTTCATAACATCTGAAAACAGCCTTATACTTCCACTTACATCTGCAATATCAAGCTCGAATAGATCCGCCTTAACAGCAACATCGATATTCGCATATTCCCCACATGCAGATAACCTATCAGCAATCCGTTGCGCCTTATCCGACACCACATGAGTAACTGCCACCTCATCATATATAGCTCCTAGCTCACCCGCATAAATCTGTTCCGAATCACCATCATCCATTTCACAAGATTCCACAACATATAAATCTGCCTGTTCTTTTTCGATATCACTATATTTGTCTGCAACAGAGACATCTTCTTTCCTACATATTTCCGTATCAGCATTCTCAATATCAGTAGCTTCCTTTATCTCAACCTCAGACACAGTCTCCTGTTCTTCCATCCCCGGTATCTCAACATCCCTGTCAGCAACAATCTCCTCATTCTCCGACACCGCATAATATGCTGTATACAAATCTTCTTTCACAATGCTATCAGCAAGCTGCAACTGTCTCTTAAGCTCCCTTTTCTCCTGCTTCAGCTCGTCCAGTTCTTCCTGCACTTCCACATGCCATATCTGATATTCTCGGTACTGCTGCTCATCCGTCTTAATCTTCCGTTTCCAATTAGAGCTTTCTCTGTATATCTCCTGCTGTCTGTTCTCAATCTGCTGAATCTTTTCTTCCTGCTCACCTATAAAATCCACAAGCTCCACAACACTTTTGATGTCGTTATTCACAAGCAGCAGATATTCGTCCTGTAACTGATGAAATCTCTTCAAATCTTCCGTATACTTTGCTCCGCCAACTACAAACCGCTTCTGTTCAACAATCCTTAGCCTATATAACTTTACATAAAATTTCTTCTGGAATGGTGACAGTTTTGCCTTGTGCAACCCTCTAATATCAGACGAATAAAAGTAAGGCTTTGCCATCCAAGGCATATCCACATGATGCCTTAGCATATCTTCTGAAAACATTTCGTCTAGCTTTGCAAGTTTATGATAATGCCGAAATCCCGGTGCCTGCACCTCCATCCACGCATCTTTCTTAAATATATATCCAAGACTTTTCATCAGATATTTAAAATGCTCCACATTTCCTGCAGCATATGCACACATCTTAGCATCACGAAGAATTATTTCTTTCATGGACATTTCCTTTTCCCACTTGTCCCTGCTGATATTCTTTGGATTCCTGCTGTACTCTGCCGGCATTATGGAAAGTCCAAGTTCATCACAATATTTATTTGTAATAGGCTGGAGATGATTCTTCCAGTTGCTTTTCGGTGAATTGTATTTCTTGCCGGTTGTCATGCTGACACTGTTCCAGATAAGATGTCCATGCATATGCTCTCTGTCTGTGTGGACTGCATACACAGCCTCATAATCATCACCAAGCACATACATTGCCTGCTCTGCCGTCACTTTTTCTTCCGGTGAAAATGATATGATCACATGATACCCCTGCCTTTTACCCGTCTTATAAAAAATGTTCTTTGTCTCTTCCATCTGCTCAAATGCTGTATCCGGCAGGCAGTTAATACCGCCCACCAGTACACATTCTTCTGTCTTATCTGGATTCTGAATATTATTCCAAAGCATTCTTTAGGTGTGATGCTGGATTTCTACCTTCCGATTCCATGATATTTAGGATCTTTGTAATTGCCATACTTCCAGCACCTCCTCGAATGTTTTCTTTACCTCATCCATACTGCTCTGCAATTTATCAATATCGCTGTAATACAATCTACCCTGCGAATTGCCAAGCTTTACTGCCTGATTAATATTATTTGCAATACCTGCAATAACACGGATTGTTTTTGCCCTGTCCTCTGGATAACTTGTATCAATGTTACCACCTGTCCTGATTAATTCTCTTATATAGGCACTTGCTGTCATTCCTGTCTGTTTAAGTGCCACTTTCAGAATGTCCATATCTTTCTCTGACAGCTTCACAGATTCCTTATAATCTTTCCTGTCAGACTTGTATCTTCTCTTTCCATCTGCCATACGTTTTTTCCCTTTCGTAATTTCCAAATTCTATATCAAACCAATCTCTTTTTATCTGTACCATTGCTTTTTTCATCCTTTCTAAAAGTTCTGCTTATAGGTTTTGCAAGATGCGGAAAAGGTCGGACCTTTTCCCGAAAAAATATAAACGCATCAACGTTTACATAATTTTTCGTCTTGGCAGGAGCACCTGCACCCTGTATATAATATGTGGTGGTTAATATCCCACCACAATTACTGATATGGTGGCGTTTTTTGCCATCATTTTACTGTTTTAGTGGCGTTTTCCGCCACCACTTTTCCATTTTGACGGCACTTTTTCCGCCACCATAACTTTTTTCTCGCTTATCTGAGTGGGGGTGCTTTTTGCCGTCACTTTACTGTTTTGGTGGTGCTTTTTGCCCCACTTTTTCAGCACCATCTTCCGGCAATCCATTTGTTTCAGGCGGTATATCCACTTCATCCTGTTCACTTATCACAAAATCCCCAACTGCAGTTTCATAATCCATTTCTTCTGCAACCTTGCTCCGGTTACGCTGCGGCTCATAATCCGGATTGTAATAATCTTCGTAACCATAGATTTTCTGTTCAAAGTACTTCCTTGGACATTTGCCCCGCATGGTGAAATAACCTTTTGCCTCAAGCTCTGCATTATATTCCTTTATAATTGCATATGCCTTTGTCATCCCGATACCAAGCATCTGGCTTATCTCACCTGCATCTATGAATGCTTCCTTTATACCCTTCATGCAGCTCCTCCTTTCATAAATTGTTATTTTAAATACGTTTTTTCATAAAGTGGCTATCCTGTTCTTTATTTAATCCGTATTATCAATTCGTGTTTATCTTAATATCCTTTTCACAATTTGTCAATAGAACTTTTTATAATTACGCACTTGCAATTCGTTTTTGTTTATGATAAAGTAATCGTACAATCATAAATAAGTCACTTACTGATACGCATTTCATTTAATGTCAACCTAATACGCATCTTTACAACGGACTATTTCATATAAAGGAAGGTGAACAGAATGGCTTACTCTGATTCCATTAAACTTACTATGTCCTCTTCAGAAGAAATCGGAAAGGCAATACAGAAGCAGCGCAGAGCACAAAAGATCACGCAAAAGGAGTTTGCACAGCGGCTTGGTAAATCAGAACGTACTATCCAGAAATATGAATCTGGTGAAATACTATTAAAGATAGATGTTTTAAAACAGATTGCTAATGAATTAAATGTTCCATGGCAGGAACTTTTATTTGCCAAAAATACTAATACTCCAAAAGATAATACAACCGCTGAATATCCGTCATATGAATTCCACACTATGTCAGATGTAATCAATGCTCTCTTTGCCATAACTGAACTTACTGATTTTTCATTTGAGCTTACCAATACCAAACCTCCTGAAAATCCTGAATGGACTGCCGGGATTAAGGTTAATGGCAAAGGCAATGGAAAATATGATGCAGACTTCTGTCTCTTTATGGAAAACTGGATAGCAAAGAAGAATATGCTTCAGACAGGAAAAATTTCAAAAGAAAAGTTTGATTCATGGAAATCAGATATGTTGGCATATTATAAGGATTCCAGACTGGATAATGAAGCCGATTCAAAAACTGAATAATTGCAGGCTTACACCTTTAGTAAAGAAAAAGCTCCGGCACACTCCTTCTCGCAAAAGGAATAACCGAAGCTATGTAAGTGATTGACCCGAAGGCTTTATAATCACCCTGAACAAGTAGATTATATCATAGCCTTTTGATGATTGCACAACAATTTTACAAAAAGGAGATGATATTTATGCCAGCTTACAAAGATGAAAAAACTGGTAAATGGTTCGCCAAGTTCTATTATACGAACTGGCAGGGAATCAAAAAACAGAAGTGGAAAAGAGGCTTTGCCACCAAAAAGGAAGCCTTAGGATTTGAAAGGGATTTTCTGGAAAAGCAGTCTGCCAATCCTGACATGACATTTCAAAACCTTTATGAAATTTATATGGAGGATATGGCTGCAAGACTTAAGCAGTCAACTCTTCTGACAAAAAAGGCGGTACTACAGACGCATATTCTTCCATTCTTCGGTAGCAAGCCGATAAATGAAATCAAAGCCTCTGATGTACGAAGATGGCAGGCGAAGCTTATGAGTTCGCCGAATAATTACTCCCAGACATATCTGAAAAAGATTAACACTGAGCTTAACAGCATCATCAATTACGCCAAGCGTTTCTATGACCTTAACACCAATCCCTGCGGCAAGGCAGGCACCATTGGAAAAGCAAAGGCTGAGGAAATGGATTACTGGACTTACGATGAATATATTGCTTTCCGTGAGGGTATAAAAGACAAGTCGCTATCGTATATATGCTTTGAAGTCCTGTACTTGACTGGTATGCGAGAAGGTGAACTGCTTGCTCTATCACCTGCTGATATTGACCTTGATAACAAGACAATATCTATCAACAGAACATATCAGCGGATAGAAGGAAAAGATGTATTTACATCACCTAAAACAAGAAAAAGTAAGCGAAAGATTCCGATTCCGGATTTTCTCTGCCAGGAGCTATCAGACTATATCCAGTCAAGGTATATGCTTGACGCAGATGAAAGGCTGTTCCCGGTAACAAAATCATATCTCTCACACGAAATGATAAGAGGTTGCAAAAAAACAGGTGTAAAGAAGATACGAATCCACGATATCAGGCATTCGCACGCCAGCTTACTTATTAATCAGGGCTGTGATGCGCTGATGTTAGCAGACAGGCTCGGACACGAGAAAGTATCCACAACACTTAACACATACTCTCATCTGTTTCCACATAAACAGCAGGAGCTTGTGCATAGTCTGGAATCATTGCAGGCGACAGATTCGCCAACACCTGAACCACCATCTGATAACCCTCTGCTTGAAGCAGCAGGTATCACATGTGAAGTGCCTCAGACTCAAGACAACGGCTCAGATGTAACAATCCGACCTCAGTTTGGACCTGCGTTAGTACCACCAAATACCGCATCAGGGAAAATCATCCAGATGCCACAAAGAAAGATCATATAGAAGAAATCCAGCAGTCATCAGGGTTTCTTGCTATTAAAGTTAATGACAACCAACTGAAAACGATAGAAAAAGAGTAGTTGCTATTAGTAGCAAATTAGTAGCAGAGCAAAAGAAAAAGTCTTGGAATCCGCTTGTTTAGCGGATTCCAAGACTTGTAGCTCTTATTCAAACTCGGCTCCGTCGTGTCGAAACTTAACGGAATTAATTAAGGTTTTACTTGCAATATGCCTTGTTTTTATTTCTATTACATAATTTCCATTGGCTTTCTGATAAACTGTTGCCAGAATGTTGCCATTCACCATTGTACCAAAAAATCTAAAGAACACAAAGCTTTAGTATTTATAAATGTCATCATTTTGATATACTCTAGTCCCACATAAGAAAGCTCCTAATAAGTATAACAATTATGATTTTAAAAGAATATTGTACAAATTATCCACAACATACTGTTGAGCTTTTTCATTATACAAATTTACATCATATCTATCTCCATTTTTGGCAGTACTACTCCCAACAGTTATTCCTAATACTCTTCCCTTTAGTGTAGGCCTTTTTTTATTATTTTCATCAACGCTTAAATATCCTTGTTTTTTTAAATAATTAGTTATTGTTTCGGTTCTTAATTTTAGCATATTCTCAACACAGTAATTCTCATTTAAATCCCCTACTAATTGAGATATTGTCACACAATTTCTTTTCGTTCTATATCTAACTAAATCCTCTTGATATATATAAAATTCTCTTTTTTTCATACTAGTATTCCCACATTATTGAACCTAATTCTTTTAAAATTTTATGACCTAATTCTTCATCAACCATTTTTATAAAATATGCTTTTCCATATATATAATCCTTAAAAAAACTTTTATGATTATTGGTTTTATTAAGATGCGATGTTACACCAAACTTTTTGCAATAATATATTTCCTTATATATTTCCTTAAGATATGATTTTGGAATACTCACTTTTTTATTAACAATAAGTCCCGTCACTTCTTGCCGTTGATAATAAAATGCATACCTTGTCTTTTCTTGATTAACACAAAAATTTTCTTCTTGAATTATTTGTGTCACAACCGGTATCATATTTTTGATATTAGAATCTCCCGAAAAAGTAATATCATCCGCATATCTTGAATATTCAGCCCTATAACACTTTGCCAATTCACTCAATCTTATATCAAGATGTTTTGCAACAACATTTGAGATCATCGGACTAGCTGGTGATCCTTGTGGCAAAACTCCATTTCTTGTCAATAATTTTGAAAAATAATATGAAACTTTCTTTGTATATCCTTTTTTATAAAAAATATTAAAAACATCCTTCTGCTTAATAGATGGAAAAAAATCTTTTAAGTCCATATTCAGCACACACTTTTTACCAACATGTAACAATGCATTATCATAGATAGATTTTCCTTTTCGAAATCCGTAACACCTTTCATGAACCTCCATTTTATTCAAGATATTTTTTAGAATCCACCTTTGAATTTCCTTTAATCTTTCACTTGGAATATCAACCTTTCGGAATCCCCCTCTTTTTTTAGCTATTCGGATTTCTTTGTAAAACAAATTCTCTTCAGCAAATAAATAAAAGGCAAGTTCTACTGGCTCATACCCCAACAATAGAGATAAATGTTTAAAGTCAAAAACCACTGGCACATTGTTCTCACACAAATTCTGAGCATACCTAGAACATAATTCAATATATTCCTCCTCTGCCCCTTGCTCTTTCATTTTTTCACGCAATTTCTGAACATAACTCATCTTTTCACCTTTCGCCTTTCGGCGAGGCTATATCTGCTACCCTAACTAATTGAAAATTTTCATTATAAATCATTGACAAGCAATGATTTATAATGATAGTAAAGTTATTGAAGTAACTTTAGTTGCGAAATAACTTTACTATCAGGAAAAGAGCGTAAGCCTTTTCCTGATAATAAATGTATGAAACTTGATTATTATGAAAACCAACTTGGTTTTCGCTTTCTAACAAATATAACCCTCATTATTATACTACAATTTAAAACCAATTGGTATATATGGTTCATCAATATTAAACAGTTTCTTATTATCTACTTTATTTTCATAGTTCACAAAAAAATCTTGCATTTTCTTTTCTTCCAAAATTTTCTCTCCCTTTTTAGCAATAACAATGTATTCATTAATACAGATTAAATAGTTTGACTCAATAAGATGTTCGATTGATTTCCTCATTTCCGAATAAGTCATGCCCATCATTTGTGCAATTTCATTAAATTTATACCTTTTATAATGAGACTTAAAATATGCCAAAATCAAAAGTTCTTGATATTTCAATTCATTCTTAATGACATTTTGCTTCATACTGACACCTTCTTCTTTCCTTTTTCTCCTTATGACTGCGTTTCCATCCTGGCTCCTCATCTAGTTCTCTTGGAAAAATAGGTGTATTTTCTCCAAACGGAAACCAAAATAGACCCAATGTATCATTTGGTGAGTTATTATAAAATGCCATAAGTGCCTCTGCATCTTGAAACCCCAAAACATAATTTTTATCTATTTTCTTTTTTTGGGACATAGAAACAAATTTGTTCTTCTTTATAGCAGAAGTATTATTAAAAGCCTTTTCTTTTACAGAATATGAAATTACATTTATATCTATCCCGGTTTGTTTTGAATAATCATCTATGTATATCTTTGCATTTTCCACCAGCTCAACTGCAATTAAAATCACATGTTTTTTCAACAATGTCTTTTTTTGTCTTTTCAAAAAATTCACAAACTGGGTTCCAGTGCCACTACAATCATCTACAAATACAATATTTTGTATATTCTCCCAGTCTTCATTGTCAATGCCATCTAGGGAATCATAATAAATTTTTTTACTTAATCCACTTACTATCCGATGTAATTGCCAATATTCATGTGAACTATTTAATTTTCCATCTGCTTTTCTGACAACGCTAATAACACTATTATCATTTGATATTCCAAACCTATTTATAGATTCTTGACTTAATTCTTTAATAATTTCGATAATATTGTTCTGTGAATAATAACTAAACTTTTCTAATAGTTCACATAAAATATTCCTTTCATCTTCATCAAACGCTTGAATCCAATCTTCAAAATTATCAATAGCTTGATTTACACGATCATCAAATCCTTTTTCAGTCCATTTATCTACGCAATTTATAAAAACTTCATTTATATCCAATTATATCATCCCCACATCCTAATCTGAACTAAACCCCTTAATATTATCATTCTCTATCCAAAAACTTCTCCCCTTAAATCAGATAGTCTTTAGATATAAATCATTGTATCATCTACAATCCATAGATAATAGTTGATTATATAATTGTGGATTTCTCCTTCAAATCCAATTCAAAATAACGAGTTCTTTCCAAAAAAAAATATCCCTACTTGCTTCCTACGTTAATCTTTATCTTCGAACGTATGATAAATAACAACAACTGCAGCTTCTTCCGAAAATATGTCCCCCTCTTCGAAATCAGAGTCACCATTTATTGATACTTTTTCAACTGAGCCATCTTTTGTGATGAACCCTGTTACTAGATCTGTATTCTTTTTAGTAGTGATTTCTACAAAACCCGCATTTTCCAAATCAATAATTACTTGTTCATAGTTTTCCCCTTTTAAATCCTTTGAAGAAAACGGAACCTGCACTTCATTTGCGTCCGGTTTTCCTGCCTCCTCATAAAATCTACTAATCCCGAAACATATTGCTGCAATCAAAAACATTATCCCCATGCAAGCAAACACTACCCTATCGTTTCTCTTTTTTTCACGCTCTTCATATTCGAGCTGTTTTAACTGAATCTTTTCTTTTCGTTCGTGTTCCCTAATTTTTGCCTCATCGGTATATGTTTGATGGTAGTTAATTTTTTTAGTAATCTCTACACGTTTTACTCCATCATCAAGATATATCTTGCTACCACAGTAAGAACAGAACATGGATTTTCTATCTTGTTCAATTTCTACAGTCGCACCACAAGCAGGGCAATTCAATTGATACATCTTCATAAGTATTCCTCCAGGCTAATAGTTAATCGACCTCCAACAAGTTCGCTGACTGCATCAAAATTGTTCCTACTGCTATTCCTAGCAGCATGGTCAGTATTACATCTTGTCTCTCATTACAACCGATTATATACTCTCCCCATTTCATTCCTAAATCAGAAGGTACTTTGTTAATCTGAATCAGAATGTGCTTTCCTTTTTTTCCATATACCTTTATTTCAGAGCCAGTGTCATTACACTCCATTCTATAATCACTATTCACCAAGTTGAATTTTCTCTTATCGAACATTTCGCTGGATTTTAATTCATACTTAATATGTCCGCACTCAATAATGCAACTTTTTTTCTTTGCTACCAAAAATGCCTTTTCATTCGCAGCCATGTCTACGAATGTATATTTACACTTTCCAAATTTCTCTCCTTCACTATATGCTAAATATAAAGGCTCATTTTCCGGAGAATATATTCCAAAGAAATTCTTCTTCAAACCAAACTCTTTGGCGTAATCCATATCGTCCTGTATTTCTTTAACCTCTCTCACGATATATTTATTTGCATACGGATAATTTGCAATATATTCTAAATTCTTCTGTTCACGTTTTACAAATACATCTTCTAATTTTTGTCCGATTGCTTCAAATCCTGCCCCAAGAGCAGAAGCACCTGCCCCCACAATCTTTCCTAATATTCCCATCTTAATCCAATCCTCATTTTATGCTTTAAAACTACTTAAGTTCTTCATCATCATTCATTTCAATCTTTGTATTTCCACCAATAGCAGACGCAAGCACTCCAGCTACCGTCCCTATTGCAGCCGCACCAATAACAGCTAATGTAGCAATAAACCTTTTATTCTCTGAATCTTTTTCTCCTTTCATCTTGTTTACTTCTATCATTTTATCTATGATGTACCTCTTCTCGTCAAAAGATAAGTTTTCTTTGTCCAGCTCTTTTTGTAAGGAATTGATAATAGCATCACACGATGAATAATATGATTTTACGCTATCACCATTTTCATCAAGTGCCTTGTCCAAAGTCTGTTTATAATCATTCAGAATGTCCTTCATAGTATGTGCAAACTCAGGAAACTGTTCAATTGCCTTCTTTGCAACTTCTGGATCCATCCTATCAAGCATAGACGCCATAGTAATGACTTTATCTTTTGTCAAATGTCGAAAATCATCTATCCCTAATTTCTTCAATACTTTTTGCTCTGTTAATGATCTAGCCATATTTATACCCCCATTATCAATTTATTCATGTATAATAGAATTTGTAAATTTCGCGACAGTTACCAATTTATACTTGAACCAATTGCACAAATAATAAGAATAAATACAACGACTCCAGCCATCATCAATATCCCTTGCATCATTTGTTTACGTTCTAATTCACGTTTAAGCTCCATATTTCTACGTTTTTCTTCCTGACGAATCTGATATCGGGTCTTACGTTTTGGATTTTTTTCTTTCCTTTCCAAGCCTCTTTCTATCATTCCTTCTACATCAGCTTGAAGGCTTGCTTCTTTCTTTTTAAAATTAAATGCCAGTTTCATCCTATCCCTCTTTCTTGTACATAAAAAATACTTTTAAATACATCACAATACTGCACTTTATTTTAGTATATCACATTAATAATTACTTGTAATTAAAAGGGTCTATACCCTGTCTAATTAGTCACTTCTCCATTCACAAATAATTCAAATTCCTCCGGATTATTACATATATCATATTTCTCATTACACTCCCTCTGAACATAATCAATTTCCATCACTACATTTGCATCTTCAATATCTTCTTCACATAAAAAAACTTGCATATGAATTCCAGTCGCATATCCTCTATCTGTAGAAAACTTAATTGTATGAAATGAATTTTTCCTACACATCTTCACCAGTAATTTTGCGAATTCTTCTTTATCTTCGATCCGATTCCGATTTGCAACTACTGTAATATACTGATTCCGATTCATACTGATACTGCTAACCACATCCGGCTCCATTGATATTTCTTCCTTAGATTCTTTTTCAAAAAGATATCCAGTCATAATACTAAATACCATTATTACGCACACTATACATATACGTTTCTTATCCATACTTCTAATCCTTCTTATTTGCAATCTATGTATTGCAATTATATGAAATTTTTCAAGTAAAATCAATACAAGCACAGTGATGCAAATGAAAGGTATGGATTATTTATGGAGCAAAAGCTACGACAAATCAATGATGTTTCCATTGGAAATAATTTACGAAATTTAAGAACTGCAGCTAATCTCACACAAGAACAGGTTGTTGCTCAATTACAGCTTCGGAATCTTTCAACCACCCGCAGCATTTACTCTCAGATTGAAGCAGGTACCTACAACATCAAGATTAGTGAACTCATTGCCTTGACCGAAATATTTCATACTGATTTCAACACAATATTTAATGGACTATCCTACAACAAATAACCCTGGATCAACAGTTTTTATTCTGCCATCCAGGGTTTTGCTTATCAGCCATATTCTTCAAATAAATACGTGTTATAGTTCCATTCCATTTCTCTGCTTCTTCTTTTTAGGCTGCTGTTCCACTATTTTCTTCTCCTCCAACCGTTCATGAATACTCCTTTTCCGCATTTCCTGTTTTTCCATATTCTGCACATTCGCCGGAATCCTCAGATACATTTTCTCCGGTTCTAGTTCCGGTGCATCCCATGCATTTTGAGCCATCTGAACTTTCTTCAATTCCGCTTTCGCAAATTTCATTGCCTTTGTAACTTCCAATGCATTTTGATATCCATGCTGAGCCGGAATCAAATCCAATGTAGCCTTTGCTTTTTCTAGTTGAACATTCTTAGCTTCAATTTTTCCTTCCAGTTCTTTCTGCTCTTTTCGGTGGAACCATTTCTTTTTCACTTCCTTCAGATCTTTTTCCAGTTTCACGATTGCTTTCTCAATGGCATAGATCTTCTGTTCCTGCTTTTTCATCTTATTGAGAATTTGCTGCAACCGCATAACTTCTGCTTCCTGCTTTTCGGAAGAAGGTCTTTTTCCTTTCGGTTTTGCCGGAAGTGGTTCTGGCGTAATGTCAATCCGCATATCATGAGCAATCAGAGGATTTCCTTCTGGATCTCTATCACAGTATTTCATCTCCCGCAGAAATTCTACAAATCCCCTTAGGTATCCGACTGCTTTTTGAAGGATCCCGGTAAATAATTTCGGATCCTGCCCATGTTGCCGGAGTGACTCCGCCACCGGTTCATCAATCTGTGATTGCTTTGCCATCATCACTTCTACTTCTGATGCACCTGTAAGTAATGCCCGATCTACATTCCAGTTCCATTCCTGCCGAAGATAATTATCTGCCCTGATCTCTGCTTCTTTGGGATTGTTTTTCCCAATCTTTTTGGTAGCAAGATAAGGACCACCTTTCTGAAATACCTGCAGCTTCTCATTTTCATCTTTCACAATCTCATTAATTGCATCCGTCATGACCTGCTTCATATCTTCAAGAAACGCATTGGACTTAAATTCCACTTTCTTTGGCTGAAAGAAATTCGTCTCATACACTTCTCCTTTTTTGATAACCTTACATCCGAGTCGGAGATTTCCGTCCTCATCGAGGATTTCCTTTTTTGTTCGCACATGCTTTCCGAATTCATTATAAAACATATTTCTGCTGGCAATTTTCCGCTCCACTTCCTGCCGGATTTCCCGTTCTGAAAAGATCAGATGAATATGCAGATTGGTTTTATTTTTATTATGATGCAAAGCCGCACAGCAGCCCACATCATACTTCTCCAGAAATTTTGATATCACATATTTCAGCAAAATCTCATGGTCATACTCAATCAGGCTCGGCGGTAACATAATAATCAGCTCTCTGGCTTCAATGCAAGTTCCTTCCGTTCCACTTTTTGCAAAATCCCGCTGATTCTGTTCGGCAAGCAGATCCCAGTAACTGTTCTCCACATTGGAAAAGACCGCATATAGATTCTCCTGCCGCTTGGGGCTGCTGATATAATCCACTCTGCCTTTTACATCATGCAGCTTGCTTTCCATCACAAAACTATGATTGCGTCTGTTCACACTTTCCCCTTTCCGGTGGATACGCTGCCATCAGAAATCGCCACCGCTATTTACCTGCCATTGAATACTTTGGAAGACCATAAAACGCCCCTGCGAGGCCCTCCGGGAGGACGAAAGACACAGAGTATAAGCTTCAGCTTGTGCGATGGGTGTATTTCGCTCTCAATCGCCGAGGGCTCTTTTTGTCATACCCGGATAATTCTATATGTACTGATGATTAATTTTTTCTGACTGGCGTATCCGCCATTTTTATTGATGCCCGTTTCCGGGCTGTTTCTCGTTTCTGATTTGTTTTCAAAGTTTTTTCACTCCTGTTCACACCTTCTTGTTCACATTCCGCCCAGATATTTGTGAACAGAAACCTGTGAACAAGGCTCAAAACATTTTAAAAGTAATCATTAATCAAATGGTAGTTCCATATTTTCATCCACTTTCATGAATCCTTCCTCATCTTTTTTCGGTTGAATCCGTTTCCACGATCTCTGCGTACCGATAACACCACCGAATCTGTGATTGCCATGTTTTGTCCAGCCGATGATCTCATTGTCCATCAGATCCCCGATTTCTTTTGACTGCCATTTGGGAACGATGCCTTCCTGATGAAATACCTGCTGATAGATAATCGTAGAACAGACATAATCTTCTTCATACGAATCAAGAAATGCCTGGATCATGCCCGTCTGAGTATCCTCCGGCATAAATTCTCTCTGAAGCAGCTTAACGTGATCCTCCATCTCCGGTGAAAAAGTCAGCGGATAATTTCCGCTTCGATAGATTTCCATTGCCTCTGCCCATGCCTGGATAATGTATAATCTGGATTCCGCTTCATTTTCATAAATGGTGGTTTCCGCTTTTTCCGGAAATACCCTGACCGGGGCAAATCTCCGGTTCCCGGTACGGTCAAATGGAAGGAAATTCAGGTCGTTGGAAGTACCACAAAAGACACACTGACGATATCTGTCCTCTGCCCGCCTTTCATATGGGATACGATAAATATCCTTCTGCCGACTCAGGAATGATTTCGTCTCTTCGATACTCTTGGCATTTGCCACCGCATTCATTTCTGACATTTCCACAATCCAGTGCCCCTGCAAATATTCATAAACCTTCTTATCATCGATCCGCTTCATATCGTCCGTAAACCATTCATCTTTGATTGCCAGATAACGGAAGAACGTGGATTTTCCAGTTCCCTGACCTCCGACCAGACAGAGCATGATGTCATATTTGGCTCCCGGCTCATACAACCTTCGAATGGCTCCCATCATATGCATCTTCATCACTTCTCCGGTATAGTCGATATCCTCTGCTCCAAAGAAATGTGTCAGCATATGTTGAATCCTCGGAATCCCATCCCATTTCAGGCTCTCTAGATATTCAAGAATCGGATGAAAGCTGTTTTCATTTGCCACGATATCGATTGCCTTTGTAATGACCCGATCACTGGTCAAACCATAGTTCTTTTCCAGATACAAAGCCAAGTTATTCATGTCTGTATCGGTCATGTGAACACCACGTCTTTTCCATGGCATTTTCTTCATAATGTCAATCTGACAGGTCATTTCATTTCTGCAAATAGCACCTTTCAGACAGGGATCATGCTCCAACGCATACTTGCAGTTCTGGATGGACTGTCGGATTTTCCCCTTTTCTGTGACATCCAGACGATTTCTGATATCCTCCACCGTCAGAAGCTCCATCTCCACAATCTCCTCTAAGTTCTGCAAGGACTCCTCGCTCATATTCTGCAATTCTCTGTTCATACCGCTTCACCTCCTCCCTTCCGTTTCGGAAAAATCCAGAATCTCTTCATCCGTTCCAAACATCAGCATGTCCACCAGATAACTGACCTTGCTTTCATTCTGTAAGGCTTCGGCAAATAATGTATGCCATTCCTCTTCCACAGATTCCGGCTTGTAAAATTTCTTCCAGAATTCTATCCATCGCAGATACCGCAGCAACACATCCGCAGCATCCTTTGTCCATTTATCAATTTTCTTCTGGACGAATTGCATCCGTTCTTCTTTCGTCGAAGCCTTCTCTTTTTTCTTAACTTCCGATTTTCGTTTTCTTTTAGCCCCAGGTGTCCCGATTGGAAGATCCAGAGAAAAATCATCGTTGATCCTCTTCGTTGCTTCCAGCTGCGATAATCCAAACAATGCCGCCACATAATTGACTGCATCTCCTTTGGCTCCACAGGCGAAGCAATAATAATTCCGGTCAATCTTCATACTGGGGTGTTTATCATTATGAAAAGGACAGCACGCCATCCCGTTCCGGCTCACTTTTAACCCATATCTTTCTGCCACCTGCCTTGCGGTGACACGTTCTTTCATTTTCTGAAAAATGTTCATGTACGTCCTCCTGTATCCTTTGTAATCAAATTCCGTAATTTTCCCTCTTTCCGTTACAGGAGAACTTTGCTATACTACACATAAAGCTGTATGCGTATAGGCAGACTTCTCCCGTAAGGATTGAGTTTTTGTCTATGAGGCTTTACCAGAGCCTGCATAAGTTTTTGTTACCGTTAGAAATGTCCTTGTTACCAGCAGGGGCATTTTCTTTTTTAAGGCTGTTCCGAGGATTCCACATGCTGCGCTTCCTCCTTCATCCCATTCAATGTCACAGCAACCATCTGGATGGTCTGAAGCAATTCTTCATTTTCTTCACTGCATGCTTCCAACCGTTTCAGTTCCCCGTAAATCTGCTGCATCTGATTTTTCAGAGCCTTATATACTCTTGGATTTCCCTGTACGGTCACTTCCCATTCCATCAGCTTGCTCACGATATACTCCTGTTTGGTAAGCCCGGACAGTGCCACCATACAGTCAATCATTTTTGCTTCTTCCTCGGATACTCTGAATCCCACTGTCCGGTTTCTCCATCGTCCTTTTGCATCCAACGTTCTCTCCATCAGATCTTATCCTCCTTTTCCATCCGCTCCACATCCAGCTTATTTGCCATCTCCGTCTGCACTGTCGGAAACAAATGTGCATACCGGTAGGTGATCTTCTCTGCCTCATGTCCCACACGGTTTCCAATGGCAAGTGCTGTAAATCCCATATGGATCAGCAGGGAAACATGGCTGTGCCGTTACGGTATAATAACGACAAACAGAAAAAGCCTTTATTTTCAAGGGGTTTGAGCGTTTGTCGTCTTTTATTCAATTCCTTTTCCAAGTTGAAAATTGACGAAAACTATAAAGAAAAAAGGAGGCTGTTTTATTAACGACAAAATTTAATAGTGCCAGCGGTCCGGCTTTATGTCTGACCGCTGATTGCCGTGGGCGTTTCACTTTTAAGGTGGGCGCCCTTTTTTCATACCTATTTTCAAGAGAAAGGAGATCCCCATGGAATTAAACGAAATGGAAAAAAAGCTGCTCTTTCAGGTGGAGGGCGATTATCAGACAAAGATCCTGAATGAACTTTATATGACCGTGCGGTATTCAAATAATTCCGAGCAGCGGGAGGCGGCAGAAGGTCTTATGGCAAAACTTCGTGTTCTGTCAAATGCAGAGTGCATGGACTTGGTAAAAGATATTCAGAAGAATTACCGTCTGCCCTATCCAGCCCGGACGATTGGAGAAAAGATCGCCGAGGCCAGACAGCAATCAGGTGCAGAAAAATTGAAGGGGCATGACATCATGGCACTTGAACGCTTTGACCCGGATGTAAGGCACATGATCGTTTTTGATGTATTGTCTTACGATTCCCCTGTTGGCGACAAAGGCGATAAGATGCGCTTGTTCCTTACAGATGCCGGCTATCAGAAATTTTTAGAGAGCCAGGAACGGGGCGAAGTGAAACTGAAAAACCATGCGAAGGTCTCTGGCGGTCATCTCCATTATGACCACAGGGATCATGCCTTGTAACGGAATAGTCGAAGAAAGGAGGCGGTACAATGGCAGTATTCCGTGTAGAGAAAACAAAGGACTTTACGATAATGAGCAATCACCATCTGCGCAATACGGAGTTGTCCTTAAAGGCAAAGGGGCTTTTATCACTTATGTTGTCGCTGCCGGAAGATTGGGATTATACCACAAAGGGACTCGCCCATATCTGCAAGGATGGTGTGGATTCTATCACTACTGCCCTGAAGGAACTGGAGCGGCATGGTTATCTCACCAGACAGCGCCTCCGCTATGATAACGGGCAGTTGGGAGACATTGAATATACGATCCATGAGCAGCCTGTAAGTACCGAAAACACAGGGCTTTCACCTAAACGGGAAAATCCAAGACAGGTAAAACCTGAACAGGCAAAACCTAAACAGGCGGAACCTGAACAGGAAAATCCGGCACAATTAAATACTAATCCATTAAAAACAAAAAAATCAAAAAAAGATAAATCAATAACTTATCCATCAATCTATCCGGCAGAGCCGGAAGCGGCAAACCGCACGGATGGGATGGATCGGATAGAGCTGATAGAAGCCTATCGTGAAATCATCAAAGAAAATATCGAATATGACTTACTGATCTTACGGTATGGCAGGGAACGTCTGGACGAAGCCCTTGAACTTATGCTTGAAGTGATTTTGTCTAAACGCCCTTACATTCGCATTGCCGGAGATGATTTTCCGAGGGAGATCGTCAAGAGCCGGTTCCTGAAGATCAATTCCGGCCACTTAGAGTATGTCTTTGACTGTATCGACAAGAACACAACGAAGGTCGGAAACATCAAGGCGTATCTGCTGGCGGCGCTGTATAATGCCCCGGCTACAATGGACAGCTATTACCGTGCCGAGGTCAATCACGACCTGTACGGCTGTTAGGCACCTTTGGGTGTCTTTTTTCATTTCATCACAGGAAGGAGGCAAAGCACAATGAAAAGAAACACTGTGCCGGTACTATGCCCGGCGTAACCAAAGAACAGATTCAGGCAGCGCGGGAAGCTGACTTGTTTACTTACCTGCAATTCCATGAACCCGGCGTGCTGAAACGGGATGGACCTAATTTCCGGCATAAGGAGCATGACAGTCTGGTATATGTGACCGGGAAAAGGTACTGGTACTGGAACAGCCGTGGACGGAGTATCAATGCGCTGGACTACCTGATCCAGATTCGGGGATATGGTCTTGTGGATGCGGTTCATGCTCTGGTAGGTGGCGAAATCCGACATACACCGGCTTACCGAAGTACGGCAGAAATACAGATATCAAAGGAGCCGGAAAAGAAAGCATTCTCTCTCCCCTGGGCCAGACGTTGCGCGACCGCTGCGGTCTCCTATTTGCAGAAACGGGGGATCAGCTCAGAAGTCATTCGCCAGTGTTTACAAGCCGGGATTTTTTACGAAGCCCGGTATCATGGAGAACCGGTTTGTGTATTTGTAGGGAAAGATGATTCCGGGAAAGCGAAGTTCGCCTGTATGCGTAGTATCAGCGGCAATCTCAAAAAGGATGTCTATGGCAGCGACAAAGGATATAACTTTTGTTATCCCCCGCAAAGTCCGGGCAGCCGGCATGTGGCAGTCTTTGAAGCTCCTATTGATGCGCTTTCCCATGCGACACTTCAAGAGCTGGAGGGATGGAAATGGAATGGTTATCGCTTGTCTTTGGGCGGTACTTCCCATGTGGCGCTGACTTCTTTCCTGGAACGCCACCCGGAGATCCGGCGTGTTACCCTTTATATGGACCACGACCTTGCCGGATTTGTCAATGCCCGGAAAATCAAGACCATGCTCCATGAGGATAAACGTTTCCGTCATATCCGGGTAAGTGTCAACCCTCCCCGGATGGGAAAAGATTACAATGAGAAATTGCTGCTGGTTCGGGAACAACTGCAAACCAGCCAGCACCAACGCCGCCCAAAAGAGGCGGCTGTTTCAATTTAGGGAGGATTTCAACATGAATGGATCTCAACAGATCTGCTTTACAGACAGCGCCGGAAAAGCGCTGTTTTCCATTCCCGACAATGGTTTACTCTGCCTGTTCTATGGAAACGGGGACAGGCACTTTGCTGTTTGTCATCGTCTGGATGACACCCATGCAGAAATTGACGGGGTAAATTATTCGCTGCCGGACTTTGCCAAAAGGATGAAACACAACCAGATCAGCTTCGCCCCGGCATAAGGCTGGAAAACAAATAACAGGAGGATTTGAAAATGAAAAAAATTGAAAATACCGCTTTGCAGATGATCGCCGAGGCTTCCCGGTGTCCAGACTACGGCCCCGATATGGTTAAATCGCTGATGAAAAAGCTGGACATGAACGAAAAGGGCTTTGCGCTTTTGATGAATGTTGCCCCATCCACAGTGCGTCTTTGGACCAGCGGAGCTGCACAGCCCTGCGGCACAGCAAAACGCCTCATGCAGATTTATGAAACCGGTCCGGAGATTGTCGGCAAGATTGCCGGCGGACAGCTACCGGCAGATGGGAGGGATTGATAAATGGCGGAGACAGATAGCCAGCCGATTGCGGAAAATGAGCAGGTCAAAGAGCTGCTTGCTCTCCTAAAAGACAACAATACACCGGGATATGAAGAATTTGCCAAGCTGATCGAGCATGTGACCGGGATGGAACAGCGTCTTTTAGAGGCAACCGAGGAACTAAAGGCGGTGCGTCAGGAAATGCAGGGATTACAGAACCATTCCCTGAAAGATGCTCTCCAAAAGAGCTGTAAAGCTATGGAGACGAATATTTCCGCTATGCGTCACCGTCTTTCCGAACTCAAAGGCCAGATCATAAACGGGTGCAGGAATATCCTTGCCGATTTCAGGGAACGCGGTGCTGTCGCTTTGAATGGGATCACACAGTTTTTATATGTCAGACCGACGTTGGAATCCATTCAAAATGCAGCAGAAAAAAGTATGCAAGCCAGCAACAGGGCTGTTGCCAGAATTGATGCTTTCAGTACGGAATACCACGAAATGGGGCGGCATCTCAAAAATATGGGCCGTGCTATTCAAGGAAAACCTGCGGAGACAGACGCAAAAGAAAATGGAAAGGTGGCTAGGGTGTTCAAAGGCGCTTTCAAAGTGGAGGGCGCCCTTATATCCTCCATTAACCGTAATGCGGAATGGGCACTTAATACCCTTGTCCGGTTGGAACAGACTGCGGAAAGGCGCCCTTCTGTTTTGGAAGCAATGCGGGAACAGGCAGAGAAAACGGAACCGGCAAAAAAGCAGCCGGCACCTTCCCATGATAAGGAAAGCCGGTAATTGTCAGGTTCACATGAAAGGAGGAATTTGATTGAATCAGGAACCACTACCGCAGATTCATTTGATCCGTGATACAGACTTATCCGTCTTTGCGTATGAGCTCCATATTTTTGCCGGAGATTTTCTTAGGGAATGCGAATTTAATATGCGTTCTCTGGCGACAAATACCGGGGCTGATTCCATTACTATCATGGGGAAAAATCACATGTGGCTTTCCGACGCCTTGTTTGCTTATTGTTCTACGGCAGACCTTCATCAAATGATCTTAACAACGGAGTTCATCGGAGCGAGGGCTTTCCTGTTTCATACGGATCGGAGCGAGGGCGGTCACTTGTACGGAGATGTCCTGATGATGGATTTAGACACGCTGCGGCAGGATATAAAAAGAAATATCCTCTATCCTTGCGGCGTCAATATCGAACGCAAAGATGGTTCAGCGGCCACGGTCAGCCTGAAAGAATGGACTGAAATGGAGCTTTACGAAAAAGATGCTCTGAAAAGCTGGGGATTTTCTTATGCCCCGAATCAAGTTACGGAATGGCAGTACCACTATTCCACGATGTTCAGACAGTGGATGGATCAGGCATTTCGTTATATGCCCCAGGATTTAGAAGAACGCCTGAATATGCAATATATGGAGGCAGCCCAGAACCCGGATATGGATAAGTACCGCATACCACAGGGAACGGCAAAGCAGATGCTTCTTTATGACGAAGCCCCTGTGTATCGCCTTCTTCCATCCGGTTCGGAGAAAATTGCGCCCATCGCGGCAATCTCTACGGGCCTGTGGTATGAAAATTACCGGGAGTTTGCCATTGTACCGGAGGATTTAGGCGCTCTGGACAAACTGATCCGCAGGGAAACCGACCGGCTCACAGGAAACCTCCCACAACTTTACAAAAACGAAGAACGCCGCCCTGCCCCGGAGCGATAAGAATTTTACACTGACTGGAGGTGATGAAGATTGGCAGGAGTGCATGAAGATTTCGGCGAAAAGATCGGCGGTGCGAAAAAAGACCTGTGGAAAGACCGCGGGCTGTATGCGGATGATCTGGAAGCCATGAATGAGCGCGAAGCCGAAAAATTTGTGAAAAAGGATAATGTCTGGAAAAAGCCGGACTATGCAGCCATGCTGGAGGAAGGGATTCCTCTTGGCGTGGTCTATTTTATCAAAAAAGCGAGGGACGGCTTAAACGCTTCCCCTCAGTATTACCGCACGGATGACACCCCGGAAAAACGGACCGCGAGACAAAAGGAATATATAAAAACAGTCCGGGAATTGCAGACAGTGCTTTCAGATGTCCGTACTGTGGAGGATGCTGTGAGAGCCTATGACCGCTTTTTCGTTGACAATGGATATTTAGAAAAGGTACAGGGCTGGGGAAGCGGAATCCATTACCGGGCAACGAAAAAGGGACAGGACAATCCCGTGATCACAAACAAATTGTCCAATACCATGCTGATCCGCTCGGCTGAATATTTTGAGCGCAACTTTACTCAGAAAGCAAAAAAGGAACAGTTTTGTGTTTCCAAAGAGCAGAAAATACCGAAAGGTTATGCGATCCACTTCAACGACGGGAAACATACCTATTCTAAAAATGAGGACTGGAAACCCGGTACCTACTATGTGACAAAAGGCTATTCGATCCTGCGGACCAATTTTGAGACCAAAGAAGCTGCCCTGAAATGGGTGCAGGAACTTGCCAAAGGCAGGAACAAAAACGGAAGGCTCCGGTTTGTCCCTCCCCAGCTCGCCCATGTCAAACGTACCGGCCCGGATTACCGGAATGGCGTGGAGATTACCGGACAGCATTATCTTGATACCTTTGGGTTCCGCGGCGGTGAGTTTGGAAACTGGATGAACCAGAACGACCGTCAGACCTCCCTTAACATGGGATTTGAAGCACTAAAGGATCTGGCGTCAGCCCTTAAGATCAGCGATAAAGATATTGCTTATCAGGGAACGCTTGCTATCGCTTTTGGTGCAAGAGGCAGCGGCAATGCTGCGGCTCATTATGAACCTTTGCGTACAGTCATCAATCTTACGAAAATGCACGGGGCCGGTTCCCTGGCACATGAATGGTGGCATGGACTTGACGATTATCTTGGTACAAAGATGGGCGCAAAAGGGATGCTGTCAGAACAGCCCCGCCTCTATGCGCCGTTCCAAAAACTCATTGACACCATGAAGTATAAACCGGAAACACCGGAACAGGCAGCAAAGCGCACGGAAGCACAAACAGAACGCACCCGGAAAAATGCGGCAAGCTGGCTGGATTCCTCGGTTCTTGCCTCCCTGAAACGGTATGGCAATGAGGAACAGATGGAAACCTACGCAGTCTTGCGGGAAGCATTTTTGTCCGGCGAACCCGGCTCTGTGGAACAGATCAGCGCATTTAAGAAGAATGTTACCGGCCGGGTAATTCCCAAAAGTGAACGGGAACGGCTGGAAATTTTTGAGCGTATGCTTTCCGGGATGCAGGCGCAGGAAGCTCCGCAGATTGGACGGACGGAAACTGATTTTTACCGTAATTCGGTACGCATGGGAAAAGAATGTGAAAAAGACGGCGGTTATTGGGACAGCAATGTGGAAATGACAGCCAGAGCCTTTGCCTGTTATATCAAGGACAAACTGCCCTACATATCGGATTATCTGGCAGGCCATGCCGACTGTGCCCTTACCCTGGTTTCCGGTAAAGACGGAGAAATGGAGGTATTGAAAGCCTTCCCTGTGGGGGAAGAACGCCGTGCGATCAACGCTGTTTTTGACGAGATCATTCAGGATTTGAAACGGGAACAGCTATTGACCCATGCTGATGTAACGCTTCCCCTCTCTGTTTCTGAACTTCGTGAGGCAGCGGACGGGCAGCTATCCATGTTCGGCGTCGGCCGTCCTTCCGTGATGGATCAGCTTGCGGCAAACAGACCGGCAGATAAAAAATCACCGGCACAGACGGTTTCCAGAAAAAACCATGAGCCGGAAATATAGCAGGAGGTGAACAGCATTTTGGAAGAAAACAGGGATTACCATGCCTACCGGTATGGCGACCACTTGACGCCGGGATCAGAGCTTAAAATTGAACACAGCGTAGTTTGTGAAAATGTGGATATTTCTACTCTGATCACAATGGGAACAGATAGCCTGGAAGCCATGCGCCAAGGAAGTATCGACGGGGAGCAGAAAGCCTATGAAATCGTGGTGGCTGCTGCAAAACAGTGGGAACAGCAGGCAGCGGCAACACAGACGATCAACCGGGCTTTGGAATATCTTCGTACACCGGAGATTGAACATACCGGCAACCAGTGGAAAGACACCGATAACTGGAGGGCGGATCAGAAAATCAGCAACCGGGTCTATCAGATGACCTGCAGTATTTGGGAAGATACGAAATATGACCGGGAAACCAAACAGAGTGTTCCGGTTGCCTGGTATGTGACATGGGAAGTCCGTATTCATTCCCCGAAGCAGGGATACGGAGCAAAGATTGCCGGACAAAACCAGAAACGATATACAGATAAGAATGCGGCCATAAAATACCTGGACGGGCGAAAGAAAGCCTATTCCCATTTATTCACGGAAATTTCCCCGCCAATCCCGAAAGAATATGAGCACCATTTTATGGTTCACGGTACTCTTTTACCTGGCTATACGGTTGAAGGACTGGAACAGGCCAAAACGGAACATGCCGCCGCCGAGGTTTCGGAGGGCGGTATTTTTACACCCGAAAACCGGGAGAAGCCTTCCGTCCTGGGGAAGCTCTCTGTGGCAAAAACTCAGGAAAAAACGCCAACCACTCCCGGTACGGCAATGAAAAAGAAGGAGGATATACAATTATGAAAGTGTTAATGGTAGAGCCGGGCAAGTCCCCTTATGCTGCGGAGATCGAAAGCGGTCTGAAATCCTTGCAGGCGGCAGTGGGCGGAGATATTCAGGCGGTCTATCCGTATGAGGACCCGGTGGCTCTGATCTGCAATGAAGAAGGCAAGCTGATGGGGCTGCCTCTGAACCGGGCTCTCTTTGACGATGACGGCCACATCTATGATATTGTGTCCGGGAATTTTCTGATCGTTGGTCTTGGCGAGGAAGATTTTACAGATCTTTCCCCGGACTTGATGGAGAAATACGGGGAGCAGTTCAAGTACCCTGAAAAATTTGCAAGGATTGCCGGCGAGATCATTGCAGTCAAGCAGCCTGCAACCAATGAACACCGGGAAAAACCGATGATGCACCATTCCGGCCCGGATTTGTAGAAAGAAAGGAGCCAATTATGTTAATGGCAGTAAATGAACCTTATGCCCTTATGGTGCAGCCGGACGATATTCTGATCTCTCCCCGTGAGGTAGATGAACATTTTGGGACGATGGTATGCTTCCATCCCCGCTATGCGCTGGGCGACCATCACAACTATATGGACAAAGACGACTTCCTGCGGGAAATGTATTTAGATACCGTAGGACATGATGAAGCCGGCATGAAACGCTATGAACGGATGGTAAACATTGTAAGCAGCCGTTTCCGGCATGGACCAAAGACAGAGGAACGGGCGATCGATGAAGCAATGCAGAAAGTAATTTCGGAAAAGTATCTGATGCTCCCCCTCTATCTCTACGACCACTCAGGTCTTGCCATGAGTACAGAAAGTTTCTCAGGCAGGGCTCCTCATGCAGAATGGGACAGCGGACAGGTCGGCTGGATCTATGTTTCCAAAGAAGATGCCCTAAAGGAATTTGACGCTGACAAGATGACCGGCGCCATCCGGCAGAAAGCGGACGCACTGATGCGCAGTGAAGTCGCCGCTTATGATTCCTATCTGCGTGGCGAATGTTATGGGTTTGAGCTTTATAAAAACGGGGAGCTGTCGGATAGCTGCTGGGGCTTTATGGGTAACTTTTCCGATGTGTTGAAAGATATGGCGGAATACCTCCCGGATGAGTGCAAAGGGATGGTCGATCATCTGGAGGAACAGGAACGCCCGGCTACGATCATCAAGACGCTTTTGAAACATGCTAAAATTCAGGTCGATCAGGCAGCAAAAGCCTTTGAACACGCTTCCCGACAGCAGGTTCTTGGGGAAAGCCGGTAAAAAGTTATTTCCATATTATAAATACCGATTTTATCAGAAAGGAGGATGCTCTTGCAGGAAGATCTCGAACAACGAACGGTTTCTGTTTCTATACAGGCAGCAAAACTGTCAGGGCGGGTACTGCGTGCGGCTATTGCTGCGGTACTCCAAAAGATGGAACAGGAACGCACAATGCCAAAAGTCGGGCGCAACAGCATGAAGCGGCTGACTTATAAAGACCCCGGAGCCAATACCATTGAAGTTTCAGGGCGAATCCGCTCTTTTGAACGGTATGCCAGGAAACATCAGGTACGCTACCATATAGAAAAGGAACTTGGGACTGATCCCCCAAAATGGACGGTATATTTCAAGGCAAACCAGGCGGATGCACTGACGGCAGCTTTTAAGGAATATACAAAGAAAGACCTTACACGCAGCACCAGACCGTCGCTGCTTACACAGCTTCATAAGTTCAAAGAACTGGCGCAGTCGCTTGGCCGTGACCGTGTAAAGAACAAAGAACACGGAGGACCGGAACGATGAAGATCGATGCAGAAACATTGAAAAAACAGGTCATTCTCCATCTGCCTTATGTTCTGTTCCTTCTGGTATTTGCCAAGCTGGGCGAAGCGGTGCGGCTGGCTCCCGGAGCAGACGCTTCCCAAAAGCTGTTAGGACTGTCCGAAGGCTTTGCCCTTGCGTTTCAGAGTATGTGGCCGGGGGCGGCAATGGACTGGCTGATCGGTTTATGCGGTGCAGCCATTATGCGGCTGGCAGTCTATCTTAGAGGGAAAGACGCTAAGAAATACCGCAAAAATGTGGAATACGGTTCAGCCCGTTGGGGAAATAAAGCCGATATTGCCCCGTTTATGGACCAAAAGCCGGAAAACAATATCATTCTTACCCAAAGTGAAGGACTGATGTTAAACGGAAGGCCCAAAAATCCGGCCAATGCAAGAAATAAAAATGTACTGGTAGTCGGAGGATCAGGTTCGGGAAAAACGCGCTTTTTCATCAAGCCCAATCTGATGCAAATGCACAGTTCCTACGTCGTCACCGATCCGAAGGGCTATACTTGGAGAGGATAGAGAAAGGGTGCGTCACACGAGATAAAAGTACATAATGAAGGGAGGTTAAAACCGTGGCAAAGAAAGAAGAAATCAAAATCACAGCGTTGTATGAGCGACTGTCCAGAGATGATGAACAGGTCGGAGAATCCAACAGTATCCAGAATCAGAAAATGTACCTTGAAGAATATGCCCGTCAGCATGGCATGAGAAATATCCGGCATTTTTCGGACGATGGGTACAGCGGTACGAACTTCAATCGTCCCGGCTTTAACGCCCTTCTGGAAGAAATTGAAGCAGGTCATGTGGCTGTCCTGATCGTAAAGGATTTAAGTCGTTTTGGCAGAAACTACCTGCAAGTCGGCTACTATACCGAGGTTGTTTTCCCGAAAAAGGGCATCCGGTTTATCGCCATAAACAACAGCGTGGACAGCGCAAACCCCTCAGATAATGACCTTACTCCGTTTTTGAACATCATGAACGAGTGGTATGCGAAAGATACCAGCAACAAAATCAAGGCGGTATTCAAAGCCCGGATGAAAAACGGTATGAGGTGCAGCGGCTCTATCCCCTATGGCTACAAGCGCACCAAAGAGGACAAGCAGCAGCTGCTCGTGGATGAACCGGCTGCTGAGGTTGTCAGGAAAATCTTCCGTCTGGCTTGTCAGGGCATTGGAGTGACTGCCATTGCCGAAATGCTGTCAGCGGAAAAGATACTGATACCGTCTGCTCATGCCGCCAGATATTTTCCTGAAAATTGCAGACACAGCGAGGTTGCAGACCCCTACCGCTGGAGTGCAACCACCGTAGGGTACATTCTGGACAGGCAGGAATATCTGGGACATACAGTGCTGGGCAAATCCATCTGCGAGAATTTCAAAACGAAGCAGCGCAGAGCCGCCACAGCCGATGAACTGATGATTTTCCCCGATACCCATGAAGCCATCATTGAACAGGATACATGGGATATTGCCCATAAACTGCGGTTGCAGAAGCGTCCGAAAGCAGCCAACGGAACCTATACCCATCGTCTGTCCGGCTTGATTTACTGTGCAGACTGCGGTGCAAGGATGAATTTTTGCAGCCCGGACAGGGTGAAAAGCGGAAAACGGTTTGATTCAGATTCAGCTTTTCAGTGCGGAAATTATCGGAATACTGCCGGTCAATGTGTATCCCATTTTGTCAAAACATCGGTTCTGGAAGCGGTAATTTTACAGGCAATCCAAGCGGTCAGCAAATATGCCCTTGAAAATGAAGCCGAGTTTGTTGCCCATCTCAAGAGCATCTGGAATGAAAACCAGAGCAAGAACACAGACAGCGGACAGCGGGAACTGGAAGAAGCCAGAAAGCGCATGGCAGAACTGGACACCATGATTCAAAACCTGTACGAAAGCTCCGTGAAAGGTGTACTGCCGGAACGACAGGCGCAGCGCATGATCCAGCAGTACGATGAAGAACAAATCCTTCTGGAACGGCGGATACAGGAGCTGGAAAGCCAGATTCAGCAGGAAACTGTAAAGAAAGCGGACACTGAGCGTTTTCTGGCACTGGTCAGAAAATACCGTGACTGCACAGAATTGACCGATGCCATGCTCTACTCTTTTATCGACCGGGTGGAAGTTCATGAAGCAACTGGTGGGCGCACCATCTACCGCCAGCAGAACATTGACATCCACTTTAATTTCATCGGCAACTACTACCCGCCTGTTGAAACCGTCTCCGAGGAAGAACGCATTGCCGCCATAGATGCCGAGCAAAAACGGAAGAAGCAGGAAAAAGGCAGACGAGCCAACGAACGCAGGAAACAGAAAATAGAAGCTCTGCGGCTGGCAGCAGAAGCCGGTGATTCGGAAGCGATTGCCCAGTATGAACAGCATTTGAGCAAACTGCGGGAGCGAAACCAGAAGTACCGCCAGAAGGTTCGGGAAGCCCGAGAAGCTGACCCGGAATATCTCCGGCAGCTGGATGAAAAAGAGCGTATGCGTCAGGAAAGGCTGCTGGAAACCGAGCGTAAGCGTATGGAACGAGCCACCCGGAAAAAGAAGCTGTCACGAGCTGAGCTGAGAGAAAAAGCTAAAACTGACCCGGAAGCAGCCGAGCAATGGGCGGCAATGAAAGCCAAAGAAGCCGAAGCCCGGCAGCGCAAAAAGGAGCGTGAAGAAGCCCGGATAGCGTCAGACCCGGAGTATGCGGCTATGATGGCAGAGCGTAAGGCTGAATATACCCGCACACGGACAGCCAAACGCAAGGCTGAACACGATGCACTGGTCGAGCTTGCCAGGACTGACCCGGAAGCTGCCCGGCAGTTGGCTGAAAAGAGGAAATACCAGAGCGAAGCAACCACAAAATCCCGGCAGAAAATGAAAGCGGCGGCAGAAGCCGGTGATCCCGATGCAATCAGGCGTTATGAAGCCTACCTTGCCAAACGCAGGGAGGATTATCATAAAAAGAACCAAAGTAAGGAGGAAATATCCGCATGAAAGAGTTAAAACCGAGAATCCACGAAAACGGCATGGACTATGTGCTGGTGGGCGATTACTATGTGCCGGATTTGAAGCTGCCGGAGGAACACCGCCCCATTGGTCACTGGGGACGGCTGCACCAGTCCTATCTGAAACAGTTTTGCCCGATGGTTTACAGTGACCTGCTTTTGTCCGGCAAGCTCCACACGGTCCTTGCCGATCTGAACGAACAGGCAGCTGACAGGCTAAACCTGATTATCCGTCAGATGGCAGAATCCGAGGGCGTGACCGAAGCTATGAAAGCTGAAAATCAGATGTTGTGGGTGCAGTCCATGAACTCCATCCGCAGCCGGGCTGAGGAAATCATCAAGGCAGAGTTAATCTACTGTTGAAGGGAGATGGTGTTATGATTTTGGAAGAAATGTACAGTGGGAGGTTTTATCCATGTGAAACGGTTGTCCCTACATCGGAAGTATACCGCAAGGCGGTCAAAGCCTGTGAGAAACTGATGGAGCAGCTGTCCCAGCGGCTCAGCAAAGAGGACTATGAGCTGGTGAAGGAACTTCGGGCGCAGACAGCAATCGCTCAATGTGAAGAAAGCGAAAGCCACTTCAAATACGGCTTTTCCGCTGGGCTGATTGTTCAGCACGAAGCCTATGAACAGGTCAATGGGGAGAAATAGCCATGTTTCTGTTAAAGCTGTTGGCGTTGCCGCTGGTAGCAGTTGTGACCCTAATTCAATGGGTGGCAATCTTTCTGACTTCCTTTTCTGCTATTCTGTTTGACCTGCTGGCAGGAATTATCTTTATGATTACGCTTGCAGGGCTGCTGTTCGGTGTGTGTACCGGTATGGAAGCATTGAAAATGCTGGCAGTCAGCTTTGCAATCTTCATCATCCCCCAGATAGCGGAATGGCTAATTGAAAGAATTGTAGATATAAACTACGGACTGCGTGATTTTATCAAGTCCTGACCCGACAATTTCATATCGTTCACAAAGCGACAGGTATTCCTATGGGAACTATCTGCCGCTTTTATTTTTATCAACTTCAAGGAGGACTATTTTATGAAAATGAGCATTGGTGAAAAGAAAATCCTGTTTGTCTTTGGCTGCCCCAACCGTGAATCAACGGTGGATCGTCTGTATCAGGTGGCACACCTGATTCCTGATCCTGCCGCAAGGAAAGCCGTGGAAGCTCTGGCTGAGAAGCTGGACAGCGAGGGCGTAGAAAAGTGGTATCGCTGCTTTTTCTACAATATGAAGCTGGAGATGGAAGCCTATTACCGGCACAAGGCTATTTTGAATCGCATCGTGGGCGGCAGTATGGAGGTTGACAATGACGAGATTGACGAAGATTGAGAAAGAAACCATCATCCTGTTCAACGAGGGAGAAAGCACTGCCAGAATCTACACCTACAATGCCGGGCTGAAAAAGCGGCTGGCTGCGTTCAGCAAAAAGTATCCTGACCTGTGCCAGCTGGAAAAGCCGGAGCATCTGGGCGGCGTGTCCTATCTGATCGACAAGTCCCGGCTGTCCATCCGCTTACAGCCGCTGTACAGCGAGGAACGCAGGCAGAAAGCCAGCCAGTACGCCCGGCAAAACGGTTTTAGTGGCAAGACCAAGTAATGTAACAATAAGGGTTGATTTGCGGTCAGAATGTCGGGTCTGCACCCGATGTTCTGGCTGCAATTACATAGGAAAATATAAGATATTAGATATGTCTTATTCGTAAAGAATTAAGTAACACGCACGGAATATTTGCTCCGCCATCTTGAAAAAGCGCTATAAAAGCGCTATAATTTATCATGCTGTTATTTACTCACGGAAAGGAGCAAACAAATGGACTGGAATAGTTTCAGATTCATAGACCTATTTGCCGGAATCGGTGGAATAAGATTGGGATTTGAATCTGTTGGCGGTCATTGCGTTTTTTCATCTGAATTTGACGAGGATGCCTGCAAAACATACGAAGCGAATTTTGGAGAACATCCGTCTGGTGATATAACAAAAATTGATGCGAAAGATATTCCCGATTTTGATATTCTTTTGGGCGGCTTTCCTTGCCAAGCCTTTTCAATCATTGGGAAAAAAGAGGGTTTTGCAAATGAAACTTGTGGAACGCTTTTCTTTGACATAGAAAGGATATTAAAGGAAAAACAGCCCCCTGCTTTCATGCTTGAGAATGTAAGGAATTTGACTGCACATGATAATGGGAATACATTCAAAATAATTAAGGAACATCTTGAGAGATTAGGTTATCATGTTTACGCAAAAGTCCTGAACGCTTTGGACTTTGGTGTGCCGCAGAAAAGAGAACGAATCATCATTGTTGGTTTTTTGGAGGATGTGGATTTTTCATTCCCAGACCCTATTCCAGAATCAGAGAGAAAGACGCTCTCAGATATTTTGGAAGATACTGTGGATAAAAAGTATTATGTCAGAGATGCAATTCGTGAATCTCGTATTGAGCGATTGAAAGATAAAAATTATCCCAAACCTTATATTTCGCACGAGAACATGGCTGGCTCAATTACTCCTCATCCATATTCATCAGCACTTAGAGCCGGAGCATCTGCAAATTATATTTTGATAAATGACGAACGCAGACCAACAGAGCGTGAACTTTTGAGAATACAAGGTTTTCCAGATGATTACAAAATCGTAGTACCGTATGGAAAAATCAAAAAACAGACTGGCAATTCGGTAGCAGTTCCCGTAATTAAGGCTGTTGCAAGAGAAATGATTGCTGCATTGAAAAAATTTCATGAGCATGGAGGAAATGAAAATGGAGAATCGTCCGAGATTGAGAGATTCCAAACATCTCACAACGCAGACCCTATACCCGCTAAATGTGTTTCCTGAAGACTTAGTCAATAAGATTGGCGGTTATCTTGTCTATCTGATCTATATAGGCAGAAAAGATGTATCTGGAAATGATTGGGGAGATGCTTTTGCAGATGCAATCAAAGGCACACATTTGGATTCCCCTGTTGGTATTGCTGATGTTGTGTTGGACAAAAACTGCTGGTCAGTGAAAACAGTAAAGGTGAAAGACCCATTTACAAGTACAAGCGTTAGATTGATAAGTGGAAGATGTTCGCCAGACTATTCATACGGAATAACTGACCCACACAAGGACATCCAAAGAACAGGAGAAGCTGTACTTAACATTTGGAATGAGCGAATCAATATTGCAACCGATCATTATAGCAGAGTGAGAACAGCTGTTTTGGTAAGAAGCTACGATTTGCTATCGTACAGATTGTTTGAGGAAGAAACCACAAGATATAGGACAACCGACTACCATTGGAAAGTAAATAGCAATGGTAATTTGATTGGGTTAGACCATAATGAACGAGTTTGTTTTACATGGCAACCCCATGGTTCGCAATTCACTATTCATACGGAAGTACCAAAAGAAGCTGTAAAGTTTCAAGTGAAGCAACCGCCGACATTGCAGAAAAATGATGTTCTTAAAGCAATCAATTTTGATGAAAGTTGGATTACTATTTTGAAAGATTGATGGGGGTTGCCAGTATGCGTAAAGAGGATTTCAAAGAGTGGCTGTCAACAAAAATTAAGAAAAAACCGACGAGCGATTGCATGAGCAGATGTAAGGCTGTCGAGACGGCTTTTCAAATTGATTTGGATATAGAGTATGCCTTTGATAAAGGAAAACGGTTACTAAGTAAAATGCAGTATTCTGTTGCTGACGAAAGAGCAAAGAAAGAAGCACCTACCGAGTTTCATTTCAAGGATAATGCAAACATTAGATATCGCATGGCAAATTTGAGATCAGCAGTGAACAAATATTTTGAGTTTTGTAAAGAGAATAAACAATAAGCAAAATGCGATCAACCCTCAAGGTTGGTCGTATTAACTTAGAGAAAGGAGTGTGAAAAATGAGCTATAGAACAGGCTGGGGATATAGTAAAGAGTTTTTCAATGCGACAGATACACGCAATTTCTTTGCTGGTTTTCATAATGCAATGGAAATGGAAGTAGAGAAAATGAGCGATTCTGAAATAGTTTCCTGTAATTTTGATGAATGGGCTAACTACCTTGCTACGAAGTATTCTGTGATTCCTATTTCAATTTTTGAAACGAATATTGAACGGAGGCTTACTGAAGCAAAAGTTAAAAGAGCAAATCCTTTTCGTGGTGCTCCTTATGAAAGAGATTACTTTGAGGTAGATGGAGTTAGAATAACATTTAAAATCCCATATGATGGAGAGCCTAAATTATTTGAAGTCAGACCAAGTACTTTTATAATGTCAAGGTTTTCCACACGGAGTTTTGTAGCTCCACATGAAGAAAATTGCGGAAGTTTTACTCTCGAATTTGAATATACCAAGCAGGAACTTCAAGAAAAAGGAGATGCAATGGCTGACTATGTTCAGAGACAATTTGAACATGAGTTTGAAAGTTATAAAAAGATGATTGAGTATGTGAACGCAGAGGTACTTTCATACAACGATAACTTACACTCTGCGGCTTTACGATTGTTAGAAAAGCGAAAAAAGAAAGCCGACTCATTTTCAAACATCAGTGCTGCCTTGCAGATTCCACTGACCGTTAGTAAGAATGCGCCTAACACTAAGCCAATAGAACTTAAACGCATCGTTCGTCAGCCACCGTCAAAGCCAAAGGTAATACCGGCTGTTCCGGAACATTATATTAGCGATGCTGATTATGAGAATATCAATAATATCATCTCATTATGCGGAACTACAATGGAAAAAACGGCACGAACCTATTATGCCAATACAGAAGAAGAACTCCGAGATCATTTGTTGGCAACTCTTAATACTCACTATCAAACTGCTACAGGAGAAACATTTCGCAAAATCGGTAAGACAGATATTCTTATCGAGTTTGATAATAAGGCGGCATTCATTGGGGAATGTAAAATATGGCATGGAGAGCAACTCTTTCAAGGGGCAATCCAACAGGTCATCAACTATTCAACTTGGAGGGATGTGAAAGTTTCGGTAATTGTTTTCAATAAGGAAAATAAGTCTTTTCATTCCATTCTTGATAAGATTAAAAATTGGGCAGATACAAGTGCTGTTTCTTATACCCAACCTCAGGCGAACATATGGCACTGCAAATACCATCGTCAAGATATGAATGTTGACATTCAACTGACTATCTTGGCGTTCGACCTATATGTTGACAAAAGTCAATTCAAAGATGCACGATACGACAGATAAATAGTGTATAAGCCAAAGGCGATCAACCGTAAAAAGTTGGTCGCTTTTGTTTTGCCCATTATTCAGAAAGGAGCCTGATCCCATGAATGAAAAACTGGAAAAGCTGAACCGCCAGAAAACCGCAGCCGAGAAAAAGCTGATTGCCGCCCAGCACAGAGAGAAGCAGCTGGAGCATGAGAGGAAGCGCCTGACACGGAGCGAGAGAACTCACCGGCTTTGTACTCGTGCCGGGATGCTGGAGAAGTTTCTGCGTGAGCCTACTCTGCTGACCGATGACGATGTGATGGAACTATTGACCTTCCTCTTTCACGGTGAAGCCGCCCAAAAGAAGTTGGACACGCTGATTGAGGAGCGGAGAAAAACGCTGACAATGGACGGCAGCGAGAACCCCTTGTTTTAACAAGGGCGCAATTATACACCGCCTAAAGGTGGTGCATTGCGTTCTGCCGAAAGCCCCTTGCAGGGAGCTGATGATTTCCGCACAGGATAAATCCTCTGCTCCAATCATCCAGTGGAAGCTGCACTTCCCCTGCGCTGGCTAAAGCCAGCTACCCCTTTGCCCCCTGCTGTCCGAAAATCCCTGCCGGACAGGAATTTCCGAACAACAGGAATAGAACCCGATGACCTGACCGCTTGCAGCTTTGCAGACGGTCTTTTGTTTTGCCAAAGGAGATGATGAAGTGGCAAACCCTCATTTTGAAATCAAAATCACGAAGCGAAGTAAACGGCAGTCAGCTGTTGCCGGAGCTGCCTACCAGAGCGGCGAGAATCTGTTTTCCGAGTATGACCAGAAGCACAAAGACTACCGGAAAAAGGAAGGTGTGGTCTACACGGAAATCATGCTGCCATCCCATGCCCCGCCGAAATACGCCGACCGGGAACAGCTTTGGAACGCAGTAGAAGCCGTTGAAAACCAGTGGAACTCCCAGCTTGCCAGACGGTTTGTGCTGGCGCTGCCCAGAGAAGTGCCAGAGGAACTGTATCCGCAGATGGTGCAGGACTACTGCAACCAGTTTTTTGTTTCCAAAGGCATGATTGTTGATTTTGCCATCCATGACCCCAAGCCACCGGGACACAATCCCCACTGTCATGTGATGCTGACCATGCGGGCAATGGACGAGCATGGAAAATGGCTTCCCAAAGCCAGAAAGGTTTACGACCTTGACGAGAACGGTGAGCGTATCCGGCTCCCATCAGGGAACTGGAAAAGCCATAAGGAGGACACTGTTGACTGGAACGAGCAGTATCATGGGCAGGAGTGGCGCACCGGCTGGGAAACAGTGCAGAACCGTTATCTGGAAATGGTGAACAGCCCTGTCCGTGTCGATCTCCGTTCCTATGAAAAACAGGGGCTGGACATCATTCCCACTGTCCACATGGGAGCTGCTGTTACCCAGATGGAACGCCGTGGCATCCAGACCAATATCGGCAATCTGAACCGGGACATCAAAGCAGCTAATCGCATGATGAGCGTGATCCGCAGTACCATTCAGAATCTGCGTGACTGGATCAGCGATATTCTGGAAGCCCGGAAAGAGCTACTGGCAGAGAAAAATTTGGAAACCGCATCCCCCGACCTTATCAACCTTCTGCGGGATTATCTCAATCTGCGTAAGGCAGAACGCCGGGACTGGTCAAGATACGGTCAGCAAAAAGGTGCAACGAAAGATTTACAGTCCTTTGTCAACGCCACCAATTATCTGAAAGAGTATGAGATTTTTACGCTGGAGCAGCTGGACAGTGTGCTGGAGGAAGTGAAACAGAAATCCGGCAGCATCAGCACCAGTATGAAGAAAGCCGAGAGCCGCATGAAAGTGATTACCGGCATCCAGAACGCCGTTGCCGATTGTCAGCAGCATAAAGCCATCCATGACAAGTATGTGAGAATCGGCTGGAAAACGGTGCAGTCCGTTTATGCAGAAAGCCACCGGGACGAGCTGGACACATACAACAAGGCGTACCGCTTCTTGAAAAAGCATGGTGTTGACTTGAATGTTGATCTGAAAGCCCTGCAAGCGGAGTATGAACAGCTGCAAACTTCTCACGCAGAATATACCGGGCAGCTGGCGGCAGTGCAGGAGGAATTGAAGCCGCTGAAAGAAATCCGTTACTGGGTCAGCAAGGTACTCGCCCCGGAACAGGCAGAGGTCAAAAAGAAGCCGGAGCCGAAGCACTCTGTCACCGAACAGATTCAGGATTATCGGGAGGAATCCAGAAAAAAGGACGAGCAGCACCGGCAGGAGAAAAAGCAGAATATGGAACTGTAAGGCATCTGATTTTCAAAAGAAATCGGGTGCCTTTTGTTTTGTCAGGAGGTGGAATTTTGAATGTATTTGAAGCGGTCAAACAGAATGTGACCACCAGACAGGCAGCGGAGCTGTATGGCATCCCTGTCAGCAGAAACGGCATGGCGGTCTGCCCTTTTCACAACGACAAAAACCCCAGCATGAAACTGGACAGGCGGTTTCACTGCTTTGGCTGTCAGGCTGATGGGGATGCAGTGGATTTTGTTTCCCGGCTGTTTCAGTTGCCCAGCAAGGAAGCAGCCATCAAGCTGGCTGATGATTTTGGGATTGCCTATGACAACAGGCAGAAGCCGACCATCAAGCCCCATATCCGGGAACCTACCCCGGAGCAGAAATACAGGCAGGAAGAAATGCACTGCTACAAGGTCTTATGCGAATACTTCCACCTTCTCCAGAAATGGGAACAGCAGTATGCCCCACAAACTCCAGAGGATGACCTGCATCCGTTCTTTGTGGAAGCCCTGCAAAGGAAATCCTACACAGAGTATCTGCTGGATAGTTTTCTGGACGGATCGCCGGAAGAACGCCGGGAGCTTGTAGCACAGCAAGGAAAAGAGGTGATGAAACTTGAGCAGCGAATTGCAGAATGGACAGCAGCTGGAACTCTGCACCGTGGAACAGGTCAGAAGCAGCCTGGAACAGACCGAGAAAGGTAAGGTATCCAATGCCGCAGCCAACTATAAACGGGTGTTTCAGCTTGACCCTCTGCTGAAAGGAGCTATCCGAAAAAATCTGCTGACAGAACGAGTGGATATTGTGAAGCCCCTCGGCTGGTATCGGGACAGCCCGACCCTGACCGATGTGGACATCAAATATCTGCTCTTGTATTTTGAGGAAAACTATGGGCTGACCATCGAGAAAAAGATACAGGATGCCGTGATGGTGATTGCCAACGAAAACCGCTATCATCCTGTCCGGGATTTTCTCAACGCCTTGCAGTGGGACGGTATAGAGCGCATCCGATATTGTCTGCACCGTTTTCTGGGAGCCGATGCCGATGATTACACCTGTGAAGCCATGCGGCTGTTCCTTCTGGGAGCAATCTCACGGGCGTTCCGTCCCGGCTGTAAATTTGAAATTATGCTCTGTCTGGTGGGCGGTCAGGGAGCCGGAAAGTCCTCGTTCTTTCGCCTGCTGGCAGTTCAGGATGACTGGTTTTCCGATGACCTGAAAAAGCTGGACGATGAAAATGTGTACCGCAAGATGCAGGGACACTGGCTGATTGAGATGTCGGAGATGATTGCCACCGCCAATGCCAAGAGCATTGAGGAAATCAAATCCTTTCTCAGCCGCCAGAAGGAAACCTATAAAGTGCCATACGAAACCCACCCGGCTGACCGAAAACGGCAGTGTGTGTTCTGCGGCACTTCCAACACGCTGGACTTCCTGCCCCTTGACCGCACCGGCAACCGTCGTTTTGTGCCGGTCATGGTACATCCAGAGTTGGCAGAAGTCCACATTCTGGACGATGAACCGGCAGCAAGAGCTTATCTCATACAGGTTTGGGCAGAAGCAATGGAAATTTACCGCAGCGGAAACTTCAAGCTCCGGTTCAGCCCGGCAATGAACGAGTATCTGAAAGTCCACCAGCGTGACTTCATGCCGGAGGACACCAAAGCCGGACAGATCATCGAGTATCTGGAAAAGTGTTCGGATAACATGGTCTGCTCCAAACAGCTGTTCCGGGAAGCCTTGGGACACAGCTTTGACGAGCCGAAGCAATGGGAAATCCGGGAGATCAACGACATTATGAACAACAGCGTGACCGGATGGAGGGCGTTTTCCAATCCCCGGTACTTTCGCAGCCCCTATGGGCGGCAGAAAGGCTGGGAGCGCATCCAGCCCGACAACGGAGGTGGAGATTTTCAGGAATTGACGCCGGAGGAAGTGGAGCAGACGGTCAGCAAGCCGCTCGAGCAGAATCTGGCGACGGTCGAGAACCTTAAATCGCTGCAGTCGATCTCCAACGCCAACTACTCACTGGTGGTTCTGGAGTTTGAGAATGATGCGGATATGAATACGGCCATCGTCAATACCATGCAGGGCGTGGACCTTGTCGAGGGCTCGTGGGATGAGGAAATCGGCTCGCCATACATCATGAAGATCAACCCGAATATGATGCCGATCGCGATCGCGGCGGTGGACAAAAAGGGCGCGACGACCGAGGAGGTTTCGACTTTTGTGGAGGATGAGCTGATGAATCAGCTGGAGGGCATTACGGGGGTCGCGAGCATCAGCACAGGCGGATTGATCGAGTCGAAGGTCAACGTCAGCATCAACGAGGACAAGATCGAAAAGCTGAACAAGAAACTACTTGGTGAGGCCAGCCCGTCCTTGGCGAATGCCAAGGGAAAGCTAAGCAGCGGTCTTGCACAGATCAAAAAGGCGGAGGCGAAGCTCGCCGAGAGCCGCAAAACACTGGAGCAGACAAAAAACGATACATATGATAAGCTGGCCCAGACCAGCGCACAGCTTGATGTCGCGGTGGCAAGGGCCAGCGCGCTGGAAACGCAGATCAAAACCTTAGAGGGGCGCAAAGCGGCGATCGAGGCACAAATCTCGCAGGGAATCTACGGCAGTGCCGCGGGGATCACGCTGGCGGAGCTGCAGGAACAACA
>ERZ779869.605-NODE-605-length-39142-cov-190.967739_pt1 | contig 39142 bp, 68 predicted proteins | sample MGYA00511557_ERZ779869 | MGnify/ENA primary metagenome ERZ779869 (study PRJEB29588, sample SAMEA2154620) | human gut metagenome | biome: human gut; feature: human-associated habitat; material: faeces | place: Denmark | collected 2008/2010 ... | reverse complement strand
ATAGTTCCTTTAAATGATTGCGCTTCATATGTATAATAACCAAGCGCACCAAACTTACTTACCTTACCAAACTTACTTACCTTAGAGTTAATTTTTTCATTTATTTTCCATACGCGTTTTGGCGGTACCCATAATGGATAAACTAAACTAATTTTATCTGTAGTTAATACATTATAACAACCAGATAATCCAATTAAAATTGGCACTTTATAAGTTTCACCAGTAGTAGAAGAAATCATGGTTAAACCAATATAAGATCCTGGTATAAATCCCTCAAAACGCACATTAGTTAGATTCTGTGGTACTTGATTGGCCCAACCATTAATCCATCCACCGTCATCACGCATAGCTGCAAGTAATTCAGATTGAGTTGGGATATGAATTGCGGTAATAGGATAATTCGTTTCACCAACTTGTTCATCTGAATAAGCCTAAAAATCCGTTTGATTAATTAAACCCTTACAATCATGCTCATCAAATACAAATTGGTCTGATATTAACTCAATCTCTTCTGGAGGTGTAATAGATTTAATTCGCAATAAATGATATTTTTGTAAATTCGCAAAATTTACTTCATCGATTTCATATGCGGTACAACTAAAGCTATGTAACATACGCCCTAAAGCTGCCTACGGAGATAATGATACGCCGGTTAAGCGAACGATATAGTTTCCTTCGGTTGGCGTACGTAATAATTTTGGTTGGCCATTTGTTAACCAATTTAATACTTTTAACTTAAAATCACGCTCATACTAAATATTCTAACCAGTTAAATCAGTTAAGACTAAATTAATAGAATCTTTATTTGTGTCAAATTCTTCAGGAGGTTTAACACCAGTTTTACTACGAGTATCTGTACGAGGTTCTTTTTCTGTAAATTGGAAAATACTTTCTTCATATGGTAAAAATACATTATCACTATCCATTAAGTAAGAAATTAAGCCTGTAATTGCAAATTCTTTATAATTTACAATTCCATTCCTAAACATATAAGGGTATTTACTACCAATTGTTTCCAACTTAGATTCTAAAATTGTTGGTTTAAAGGTAGAAATATTTGGATTAAAGCATACTCGCAATAAATGGTCTTCATCTGACAGATAAATATCTTCATAATCAATATGAATTATTTTAGACAATAATTTATTGGAAACTAATTTTTGATTATATTGTTGTAGCGCATAGCGATATCCAGTATTCTATTCAATTGTAAAATCATTAAGTAAAGCTCGGTCTAAATATTCACCATGTAATTCAAAAGAAAATATTTCATCCCAAGTTTTATATTTAGAATGAGAATCTGAACGTAGAATACGGAATTTGCCATTGTACAAAGTTGTATCTTTTGTTATTACTTTTTCCCCCGTATTGGTATTAATTACTTCATGTTCAGTTGTTAAACTTAACTTGACACCACCACTATTAACTAATGGTTCCGCCAAAAGTCGTGTATAACGTGTATGAAATTTTAAAGGAATCGCATACCCGGCTTTAAATAAATAACTTGGAGATTCTACCTGAATCCCTGTAGTGGTAGTTGCGTAAAATGTAACATAGTATTTGTGCATATACTCTAGATCTTGATTATAAATCAATTCAACACGACTAGAACGTAATTGAATATTATCAGAATTAGTATAAATTTTATCATCAAAATCAGTATATAAAATTTCACCAGTATCATATACAATCTAATGCTCATGTTCAGTATTTAATTTAACAGTCTCAACAACAAAACGATACGAATAAAGTCTATCAGTGCCATACAAATTATTTACGACACCAATAAATTTATTATTCATAATATTAATCTAATTAATTGATAAATTCTCAATAATCGCTTTAGGCAAATTTACACATTTAATAATTGCCACATCAGAAAAATAACCAATAGACAAATTATCAAGATTAGTTGCATCGCCTTGATAATAAGCCAACTAAATTTTATAAAATTGATCGTATTGTAAATTAAAATTGCCCTCTGTATTATAAATAGTTTGTCCATTTAATTCATCAATAATATTAGTATAATTCTATTTATTATTAATTAATATCGCATTGCCGCGAATGCCAATTGGTATATTTTTATAATTATCATAATCTTCTTGTGAAGTATCACCAATTAAAGCAGTACCTCCAGTAGGAGATGAATCCTCAACTGCCAATACACCTGGACTTGCATCTAAAAATGCCGAATCTTGCGGTATATATTCTGATTTAATCAATTCAATAATGGCAGGATCATAACCACTTGTTGGTATATAGTCTAATGATTGCTCATTACCAAGTGCATTTGTATCATTTACATCATTATAGATACGATTTACTTCTAACTGATAATTAGGGTGCCCTAAAATATATTCTGAAGTATCATGAGCAGTATCAGGCACACTTCCGCTAGCTTCGAGCGGAGATGAAGCTAACAAAACTGCGCTGTCATCGAATCTCTTTTTTATCTTATCATTGTTTTCTGCGGTACTTGGCTTATGCCATGTAAAAGTAACAGTGCCAAGGTTATTGGTTAAATTGGGCTTAGTCTAAGAATATAAACGTCCTTTTTCTGTACCACCCAAGGTTTTAATTAAACAAATAAAGCCATCTACTTCATTAGCGCCAACGGCAGGGTTCTGGCGATAAGGAATAGTTAATCCTTTACCACCTGTTAAACTAAATGCGGGTAAACGACTTTCAATGATTGGAGGGTATAATTTACTCATACTATCCCTCCTTTATATTTGTTTTTATATACATATATGACCTCCTTTATCTCACAAAGCTAAAGCGTCTCGAATATCCTGTATTTTCAAATATCCAGAAATCTGACCGGTATTTGTATATATAGGAATGAGTTCAATATTAGGTTCAATCACTAATTCATTAGAATTTGCTTCTATGACATCTAAATTAAGAATATTGCTTTTATATGGGGTATGGTTGAAAAATAAAATACCCCGTATAGAACTAGAATCAATACGAGTTCTATTCTCAGTGGTCGATATTCTCTACAGCCAAGGCAATAAATTAATCTATTTCTAATCTGTAGAATCTAATAAGTCTTGAATATATTCATGCTTTATAGGCGGAATTAATTCCCATGGACCAGTCAAATAAAATTGTTTAGTTTCTTCAGGCTATAATTTATATTGATATAGCAAAACGCTATAACGCTAACTAAAATAATCTAAAAAATTGCTATATTCACGCTCAAAATCATTCGGACCAATATTAATTCCAGTTGGTAATTTCCACAATGAAACAATAGTCTCAACTGCAGAATTTATATATTTTGGGAATAAAGCTTGTACTTTTTCATTTAATTCATTCATCATAAGAATTAAATGGTCATATTGAATTTGCAATAAATCTATTTCATTTTTAAATAGTAATAAATTATCAGCACTTACATAATAAGGAATTAATTCTTGTACATTTTGATTTGAATACCAAATATTTAAAAGATTAAGAAAATAATTGTAAATTGCTGTAAAGTATTTTAACTATAAATTTAGTATATCATTTAAGGGCATCGCAGTCTCTTGCCAAATATCAAAAATGGTTGGATCGTTTGATATAGGAATAGAGCTTGTATCTAAAATTCCCAACCAATTTAATAAGTAAATTTTAAACTAGGTGCGCCAAGTATGATTATTAAGTAAAACAGACATATTTAAATCAGTGAATAATTCAGCGAATCTTTCGTTTAATTGATTAAAAGCTTTTCGAACATCATATTTATGAAAATTAATTAATTTTTCTTCTAAAATATCACTCCAATCTTGTAAATTATCAGGCCACTAGAAATCAGTTAATACAGTAGTTAAAACAATATTAGGTTTATAGCTTAACTCTAATGTTTTAGCCACATAACTATGAGCAAACGTATAGCCATTAACTTTTGGTTCATTACTAATATTATATTGATTTATTACATTAAATGCTAAAGCGTCTTGCCATGCACCAGTTACCAAATCCGTTGGTTCTGACGTAATTACCCAATGTTTTTGTGAACATTGAAAATTAGAAAGACAACAAGATACAGGTTGTGAGTTTAGATTTGCCTATTTGTATAAAAATTTAAATACATAAAAATCATTACTTGGTTGATTTGCGTCTAAAGTAAAATTAACCGAACGATTTTGCTAAAAAATTTGATAAATTGGAATTGTTTCTATACCATTAGTACGACGTTTTACAATAACTTCTAACTAATCGCCCTATTTTATGCCTTCAATATTAAAACTGACTTGAATTTTATGATTCTGATTAATGATCTCCTCAGAAACGTTAGGAAGTGGTTCATCATCTTCAATATTTGTAAACTAAATAGGAAATAATATACCATAAGCTGCATTTTCTGCTGATTTATTTAAATATAAACCATTGAAAGAATCTTCCTGCCTAAATTCCCAATCATTTGCAGATGTCGATGATTCTCGAGATACATAAACTAATAAATCATTTAATTGAGCTGATTCTGTTGACCACCATAAGTCTGAGGCAAAAAATCCTTTAAGTTCATTGCCAACTGGTAATGAATAATAATCTCGAGTATTTGATGTAGAAATCTATTCTTTATAAAGATAAAACAAACAAGTATGCATTGGCATGTTTTGTTTAACTGTTGTAAATAATGAAGCAAAATTATCATTGGTAAATATTTGCGTATTTATAGATGAATTTACATCATTTTCAATTTTAAGAGGAATTAGTCCTTGTACAAAAGCTGCATCAATTGGAATCTATAAAGTTATAATATTAGAAGCTAAATTAAAACTTTGTTCTCCATTCCAAATATCAATAGCTACTTTATAATAGTCATCATCAGATATTGAAGAACTAATCCAACTGACTAAAGTAGAATTTCCTGGAACTGAATCGTCGGGAGATGTAGGCAATTCCATAAATGTTGTTCCATCAGCAATGGCATACTTCCATTTTCTTTCATTATTTACATCAGGTATTTGAATACCAATATTTTCTTTAAACGCTAATACTAAATGTAAATAATTACTACCATTATATAATGGCCCACGTCGTTTTAAAGCAATTTTTAATGTTGCATAAGTATCTGTAAAATCAGTAGGAGTAACTAATAATTCACAATCACTATCTAGTAGTGAAACTGAATTATCAACTACAAGTAAGTTATCCTGCGCATTAGGTAAATACTGACGCAATAACAACTAATTTGCCTTTTTAGTTGCGGCAATTAATTCTTGCCAATCTGTTTCAATCAATGCGCTTAAATCAAGCATATCTGAATAAGCACTTAAAAATTCTTTTGTATTAACCATGTGCATTAATTCTGTTTTCTGTTCAGGAGCCAAATGAGCAATTTCTAATCCAAACTCCTACAAAGCAGTTGCACGATTAATATTACAACGTTTTAAATAATTAACAATTTTAGAATATTTTATTTCATCATACATAGCTTCTGGATTGGTCTTATTAGTATTATTCATCATAGCATTTAACCATGTAGCTAATTCATCATCTATTAACCATTGATGTTCTTCTGAAGAACGAAATTCTTCTAATGATAATGATGTGCGCTTGTTTCTATCGGTAAAATCAATATTTGTATTCGTATCTTCATCATAATTAACCCAAATGGGAACAACCATTTCAGAATTCTATAAAGGCTAATATAAATTAAACGTATGATTTTTATGTGTAGTGTTAAATCCAATTTCTAGTGAACAATTTTTAAATTCTACCAAAGGAGGTAAAATAGCTATTTTTTCAGTATTTAAAAATTGTTTTAAACCCACTAACTCTGGTATCTAATAAGTTAATGTAGGTGTATATGCAGAAGCAGCACTTGGAATTAACAATGTCTCTCCTGTCTCTGTGCGATATTCAAAAGGTGTTACTAATGATGTTTTTAATTGCAAGATAGCAGATTCTGGGAATAAATCATTTTTCTCTTCACGCAATGCATCTAAATTAATAACAATAGATTGTGGTAAATAAGAATAATAGCCATATGGATCACCCACCAGTGCATTCATATCGAGCGTTCCTAATACTAATTCAGTGTCATTTAAAATACGTACTAATTCAATTTTATAAGCTCCTTTGTAAACATATGGGTAAGATGACCTTAAATTACATTTAATATCTATATTAAAAATTAAGCTATCACAAAATGTAAACAATTCTGATAAACGTGTTCTATCTGTTTGGTGTGTAGATAATTTTAAATTAGTATTATCAGACGACCCATAAATATTAACTCGATGCTCTTGCACAGAATTCTAAAATAATGCTAAATTATCATAAGGAATATTTGTATTTAATCCAATAGTCTATGAAATAGTAATGTCCTTTGGGCGCACTAAATGCAATGCTGCCAATTGTTCTTTATCTTTATAAGCGCTTAAAATCACTTTTGTTTTATTATAATCTCCGCCGGGAATAGTTACATATACTTTATCACCAACTTTATAATTATAATTTTCTGACATAACATCATATGTTAAATCTTTCTCACGCACTATATAATGACCAAATTCTGCGTCTGTAGCATCAATAATTTCTGCCGTTACGGTATTATCAAAGGATATATTTTCTAATCGTTTTGAGACAATAGTATCAACTGCATTACAAAATATTTTATTATAATCTATTTTGTCATTAATCAACATATTATTTGCCATAACTACGCTCCTTTCTCTCTATATTCATTATATTTAAAAACTAAAATAATGATATTGTTGCATTTTGTCCAATTAAAAAAATAAAAGGGAAGGAATAAATCCTTCCCCTATTTATATTAATTCTTTTGATTAGCGAACTAAGAAGCCTGGTTAATAAGAGTGGTAAATGCTTCTTCAATTTCTGTGCGATTTTGCGCATTCGGAAATTCCGCAGTAATTGATACTGTCTAATTAACTTGTAATTCTCGATCTGTTAACTTCGGATTATTAATTATTGGATGATAATTAAATGCGTAACGTGCGGTTTGAGCATTTAAATCAATTTTTTGCGATAATTTACGAACTAGTTCCACAGTACCCAAAATATTTTTCGTATCTTCCTTATTAAGTACAAGTTCTTTTTCATGAAGTATCGCCAATTTGCCTTGCGAACTATTCCAATTGCCAGTATAACCACCAGTATCATATCCAGGAATTATAACTTCTTGACCCTCTACCGATGCATACTGTTGCCATGGCTTAATAGAAATTTTTTTGCCACAAACAGCACACTAAGCAGATTCAAAAGTTATTGGAGAATGATGATGACTATCAATTACAATAGGATCGCAAAGATACCATTTATGGCGACCTTTATCTATTTTTTCAGTTCGTCCAGATTTATATGTGCGAACTTTCCAATGATAATGATGATCTGATCTCCAATACGCACTATCTGCGTATTCATTATCTCCTGGGTCATCAGAATTGGGATCGCCGCCGCTTGCACTTTGACCACCCGCACCAGTATTTGCATAATAGTCAGCAGCACTGTTACTAAATTTTGGCACTGGCGCATTAGCTACGGCGTACATCTATGCAATCAAATTCGCATAAACAGCGGCTAAATTATTAACAGAAGCTGCTAACTGTTCATTTTTCTGAATAATTTTTTGCATTTCTGTGGTATATTTAATTTGCCATGCTGAAACACCATCAGCTAAGTTGTTAAATTCATCAACTGCGGCTTTGCCCATTTCTACAACTGCATCTTCAGCTGCTTGGGCTGAAGGCACAATCTAATCATTAACAGTATCATGTACCACTTCACCAAAATGAGCAACATCAATACCAGCAGCTTCCATAGCAGTAGCAACTTGTGTTTGAAGTGCGCCATATGCTTCTGCCATTTTCACAGAGGCTTCTTCGGCAATTTGTACCATAGCCGCATTTAATTCATCAAAGTTACCATAACCAGTATAAGTACCAAGTATAGTATCACCAAATTGAGTCATAAAATCATGCTAATTATCAATACGTGCCTAAACATCATTGCCAAAAGCATCAGTCCAATTATGATAAGCTGTCCATTCCTCTTCAAATAAACGAGCATTATTATCTACAGCCTTCTGACCTTCATTAGTAAGATACTCCATCTATTCAGCAAAGTAAGCGTTTAGGCGTTCAATAGCAGCATTACGCTCTTCTTCACTCATAGTATTATCAAGACGAATTTCTGCAAGTTTTTCGGCATATTGCTCTTCAAGCTCAAGAATCTAATCAGACAAGCTATTAATATATTCACTATTAGCCTATTGCATTGCATAAAGCTTATCTTCATAATTCTATTCTGCTTTTTCAACGTCGTCCTGGTTAGCGGTATATACATAAGACCAATTACCTTCAGAGTCTTTGCTTAAACGAACAGTTGATTTTGCATCTCGTGCTTCTTCAAGTTGTAGCCTTGCCAGTTCTAATTCATAACGACGACGAGCATTATCTAAATCATATTGACTAATTTCACCACTATGCTACTCAAGTTCATTAATTTCTTTCTGTAAATCGCGGAGTGCCTGTTTATTTTTAATATTAGAAGTATTGTCAATTGACTTCATAATATCACGATTTAATTTACTTAATTCATAAATTTCTTTATATTGAGGCACAAATCTATCAGCAGCAGTTTTCGCATATTCTAAACTATCTTTAAGTACCGACCAAGAGCCAATAAAGCCAGCAAATGCATCAAGCATGCTCTGTTTAATACGTTCAACAGTATTTTCAAATGCTTCTCGAGCTTTTGTAAGTTCTTCCTACCATTTTGAATTAAAATCATCAGTTGCTGCAGCAATTTCTTCATCCATTTCTTCTAAAACAATTTTCCACTTATATGCCATTTCAGTAAGACCTTGCGCCATAGCTTCATCATAAAGACGTTGGACTTCATCGCGTTCATTTTGTAATGTATCTACTTTAGCTTTAGCTGCTATGGTCGCACTATGCGCAACTGCTATTGCCGCATTATCGAGCTCAGTCGCAATTGCATCAGTAACACCGAGCGCATCACGTCCTATAATATCAATAATAGCCACATAATTTTCTAAAGCACTAGCTGCGCGTTCAATAGGTCGAGTTGCTTTATCTAAATCTTCTGCAATTTTACTAAAACTATTCCGTATAGTTTCAAGAACAGCACTCATATTTTCAATTAAACTATTATTGATTTCAAGTAAATTATCTTTTAATTCAAGTAAATATTGATATTCAGCTTCGGTCATATCTTCAAGCATGGACATGTCTGATTCTGACATATTATTAGATTTAAAACGATCAATAAATGCCTAAATATCGCTTTCTTCCATGCCTTTATTGCTTAAATAATGACTTAAAGTATCATCAATCGCACGATTATATATCGAACTTTTACTCATTAATGTAGAGGCTTCATCATTTAATGTAGCAAGCATTTCTACTGCATCATGCACTCCATCATTAAAGTTTTCAATTTTATTCTTCATATAATCTAAATATGATAAAATTGAATCGTCTGCTTCAATTTTAAATTCAATTGTATATTGTAACATTTCGAATTCTTTATCATATTTAGCCTATTGCGCTTCAATTAATTCATCTAATTTCTCTTGGAGTAAATTATTTGTTTCTTCATATTGAGAAAGCTAATCCATGAAATCTTGATATGCTTTATCAGCAGCTTCCATAGCTTCTTTATCAGAATCACTTTGGCTGCTTGCATTATATGCAGCTACAGCTGCGTTATAAGCATCTATATGCTGTTGCATTAAATCAGTATAATTAGATATATTGCCATATTCATCAAATGTCGCACCTTGGACCGCAATACGAGCCTTGTCAATTTCAAGCCATTCACGGATTTCTCGTATATGTTCCTCTGTTGCTGCATTAAGTTGAGCCTAAGCCGCAATTTCTGCTTGCATAGCTTCAAGTTTTTTAGGACCAAATGCACGATCTTTAGCCTTACCAGCTTTATCTAATTCACGAGTATAATCTTCGATTAAAGCCGTTATTTCATGATAACGTTCTGTTTCCTTTTCAGCTGATTTTTTATCTTTCTTTTCTTTAGAGCTACTCGAACCAGATTTTTTACCATTAGTTGTCTTACTATGACTAATACCACCACCAGTTTTACCGCCGCCAACGCCACTAAATGAAATAGTTTTTTCGCTAATTGTATGAGCCGCTAAATCATCATCATTAATGGAAATATGCGGTACTGGTACTGAACCTTCTACTTCTATTGGGTCTCCTGGAACAGTATAATGTTTCCAACCTCGACGAGTCTATGGCTAACCTTCACTATCATAATATGTGACTTCTTCACCAGGCTCAACTACTTCGGTATATGTAGGCACTTTTGTTCTCTATTCAACGTAATCCACTTCGACGTTAGCACGTACACCCATAGAATTAAGCATTGAACGCATCTCTTCAACAGACATGCCAGTAGCAACAGCCATTTCATCAAGAGATTTAATCCAATCTTCTTCATTTAAATCAACGCCATCTAATGCTTGACTTAAAGTCATAGAACCATTTGTTAAAGCAACTATGTTATCCTAAATCGCTTGCATACCAGCATTTGCTGTATCAAATGCAGTTTGCATATCCATTGTAAATTCAGACATTGTTTTATCAGTCGCAGCTGTGGCATTATAGGCATCAATTAAAGCCTAGTCCCAAGAAGTAATATCCATAGTGCCTTTAACTATTTGAATGCCTAATTTATTAATAGCTAACTAACTGCCATTAGCAGCTTCTTCTAATAATTTTAAATTTTCTTTAGAGTCTAAAAACCCTTCTGGTAATTCAAAATTATCACTTAAACCTAATAAATCTTTTAAGGCTCCTTCAACCTCAGCAGCAACTTCTGCATAGTCCATGCTACCACGAGTGGCTGTTTTAAGTTTTTTAGTCCAATCTTCAAAATTATCGCTTAAAGTATCAATACCCTTATTCATACGCTGATTAGCAATAGCCATTCGTGCAGCCGTCTCTGCATTCAATTCCATATCATTATTTAAAGCTTGGATAGAACGTGCCTATGACTCTAAAACATTTGCATCTAAATCATATTTTTCCGCAGCTTCACCTAATAAAATTGAAGCTCGTAACTAATCTTCTGCTACTTTAAGCGCTTCTGTATTACCAGAACGCATCGCTGTTTGATATTTTTCAACTTCAGCAGTACAATTTTCATATTGAGAAGCTAGATTCATTAATGCTGCTGCAATAGTATTATAATCGACATTCTATTCTGCCTATGCAATTTCATTCAAAATCGTATCTAATTCATCTAAAGATTGCACTCCCATAACTGCAGCATTAGTCATACCTACGATTGCTTCTTGGATTTGTTCATCAGAAACAAATTCTTCACCGGTATATGAACGAATAGCAGCTAAACCTTCAGCGTAAGAGTCATATGAAGAGCCTAGCTATATTAAATCTTGCGTAACGCTTTCTTGATATTGTCCTAATTGACTTTCATTATCAGCAATTGCTTGATAGACATTGCCTACCTCATCATAATACGCTTTTTTCTATTCTTCTGTTAAACTATCAATATCAATTGCAGCCAATTCAGATAAGCGCGCTGCTGAAGTACCTGCAACGGCAGCAATTGCGTCAGCTTCAGAGTCATTTGCAAGATTTTCTAAAAAGAGGCCAGTCGCCCATTCTGGGGCGCTTCCTTCTTTAACTGCATTAGCTAATTTCTCATAATCAACAGTTACACTTCCATCAACATTTTTTTTGCCGTAAACCTAATTAGAGCTTTCTGCATATTTATAATCAGATATTTCTTTAAGGCCTTTTTGTGCAATTAAGCTATTATTTAAACCTTTTTGAATATCATCTCGATAATTCTCTTTAACTATTGTAGATAAATCTTGCGAACCAATATAAGCATATCCATTTGCAGTTTGCACAAACATAGATTTTAAAGCTCCATTGGCAGCAATTAATTTTTCATATTCATCATCTGAAATAATGGAGCCAATTTTAATTTTTGATGCTAATTCTGACAATTCTAAAAATGTCTTTCGAATTTTTGCTACATCTGTTGGCTATAATTTAATGGGAATACGCTCTAAAGAGGAAACAAAAGCTTGCCATTCTGCGCTATTTTTATCAATTTCAATACCAGCAGCCTCTAACTGTTTATTAAATTCATCTAAACCACTCGCAGAAGTCCAATCAATATTCTATGCTATTTCCATAATTTTATCTGCTGAATTAGTATTTGCAGTTAAAAGCTTTTCTAAATCATGGTTAAACGCCATAACTACATTTTCGCCACCAGCTTGCAAAATTTTAGATAGCATATCCCCATAATTTTTAAGTGCGTCTGTAGAAATTGTATTAAAAATAGAGTCACTATTCTGGGCAATGTCATTGTAAATCTATTGCATTACATTGCTAGGCTGAGAAGTAAAAATGGCTTCAATCTCTTTTCGAGCGTTTGCGGCACTCTTCTAAATAGAGTTAGCTAACTTCTCCGAACTTTCGAAACCAATATTTTTTACAAGCTCATCAAATTGGTCTCTAGACATGCCAAGCATTTGAGCCATCTAATTTATGCCATCTTCTGTTGTCACATTTATATTAGTTAAATCTTGTATTTTTTGTGCATTTAAACCGTCAACAGCTAAATCTGTATTATACTCATCATTTTCATCTTTTGAATTAATTATATTAGCAGCAAACAATTTAGCTTCACTATTCATATTGCTAAATATCTCAGCAAATCCTTTAGCGCTATCTTCCATGTCTCCAAGTGATTCATAAGCAGCAATTACAGCCGCCATTGTTTTAATGGAAACTTCTTTTAATTCGCCATCCTCACGATAAGCATAAGTTCGATAATCGGCAGTATGTCTTATCTAATTTGCATCAGCTTGCCATTCTTGCTCAGTCTTTCCCGATGCTTTTAAATAGCGTGCCCAAATATCCTCAGAAGTGGGAGTAGTATCATTCCCTTTCGTATTGTTTTCCTTATCTTCAGCAATAATGTCATCTTCAATTTTTTTAGCTTTTTTTTGCTATGCTTCTGCTGTCAGGATCTCAATAGCTTCAGACACTTTACCAGCTATTTCTGGATTTTCGTCTAAATTGGCAAACTTATCACCTAAAACTTGATTTGCAATTATCTTGGCAGCATTATCTATTTCACGCGCGGCTTGATTAGTTGATTCACCTAACTCTTTTAAATTCTTCTTGAAACTCTCAAAATATTCATCAGTCATTCCCAATTTTTGCTATAAATGTTTTAATTCATCATCAGTTTTATCAGCATATTCGCCAGCATCTTCTAAAATATTTCGATATTCTTGAGCAACCGCCAAAGCTTTTGAGTAATTATCTATTGGCTCATTGGCAGTTGGATTACTTACTTTATGTAATACCTAAGAAGTGTAATAATATGCCCCTTGACGTTGTAACGCAGTTTTATCAGCTATTGATTGTTTGTCGCTAGCACGAGCATTCATGGCTATTGAAACCATTTCTAAATTGGATGCACGCTATTCAGCCTCTTGCATTACCTCTTCGGCATTCTCAATAACTATTTGACCAGATTGATCTCTTAAAATTTCTAAGGAACCTGCTAAATTTGGAAACTCACGTATCAAGTTAGCAACTACAGTATTAACTTCTTTTAATGCATCTCGCCATTCTTGTGTGCCTTTTTTACATTGTTTTAATTTCTCAACGGCGGTATCATATTTTTCAAATGCTTCACGCAATTTATCTACTTCTTCACGAGCTGCAGTAGCCTGTTCTGCCATTTGAGAAGCAGCTTCTTTTGCTTCTTTAGCCGCATTTGCATCAGCATTATAATCATCGCTTAACGATTTAATGGCCTATGAAATAAGAGCTACTGCACCATACAATATCCCGAAAGCTGCTACTAACGCCAACGTGACAACTAATATAGGAAGAAAAGTGCCGTGTAAGAAAATATTGGCTTTACCATGTGCAATTGTACTAGCAGTAGTATCTTTTTCTGCAATTCCTTCAACAACTGTTGCACCAGCTTTTTCTAAAGAAGCTTTAGCAGAATTTTTAGTTAGTCTTGCTCGTATACCTTCAATTAGATTACGAACTTTTTTTACGATTAAAGAAGTTTTTTCAGATTTAGTATCTGCCTCCATAACAGCTGTCGCCATCTTCTAAATAGCTATGTAGCTTGTAACAATACTTGTTAGAACACCAATTACCGCTCCAATTTTTTCAATTGCGCTGGCATCCTCATCGGCAAATACATCTTTTAAGCGCTATACACCATTTACAATTGCTGTAAATGACATGAAAGCGCCTGTAATCTACATTAAAGCTGTAGAAGTTTGTATAATTGGAGCAGGTAATTTCTCCGCAGTACCACGTACACCTTCTAAACCCTATCGAGCTAACAATCCAGTAGAACCAACATCCTAACAAGCCTATGACAAGTTTTCCATACTTTCAGCATTTTCACCACTGGCACGAACAGTACTGCGTAAATTATTTTCTAATTGAGTAGTATTCTTAGCTGCACTAGACATCTGATTACTTAAATTTATTAAACCATCTTTATATTCTTCGGCAGTTATTTTACCTGTTTTATAATTATTATTTAATTTCTCTAAGTCTTCAGGAAAATTACTATTTTTAAATTTGTCAACACTTTTTGATATTGCTAATAAACGTGAACCATATAAAGTCAACTATTTTTGTCCAACTTTCATACTACTATTAGTTTTCTATAAACTATCAGATATCTATTTTAAAGGAGCTCGTGAAGCTTTTAATGCACCAAATTCTTTACCCCATTTAGTTACATTCTCAATATCTGTTTTATTTGGTCGAGAAGCGCCTTCTTTTGCTAATATTTCGGCAGCTTCATATTGTTTTTGCGCCTACGCTTTAGCTTCATCATATTTACGTCCTAATTCTTCTATTTCTTTACCTTTATCTTTTAATTTCTCAATTTCTTCTTCTGCATAATTAATTTCATCTTGACTATAAATTGCTTGATTCTCATTCAATTCCTACTACCTCTATGAAATCTACTCTAAAATTTCTAAACGAGCAGTCTCTTGCGCCGAACCGCTAGCATTTGAGTCATCATAATCCTTTTCAATACTTTCTTTATCAATATGAATAGTCTCACGCGCCTATGCCTGCATTTCTGCGCCGACTTTATTTGCATATCCAGTTATAATAAATAAATTCTCTTTTATACGTTCTAAAAATTTAGGCATTTCTTTTGCATAATGTATTGCAAAAATATTGGCAACAGTTAATAAAATACCCCTAACTCCACCTAAACCTTTAATTAATCCATTAATACCATCAACAACTTTACTAATATTGTCTGTCATAGAGATAAAAGTTTTATCATCAATAATATCATGATAAATGCCTTGTAAAGATGCCTATAATCGTTTTTTCGCTCCTTCCCAAGATTGTGCATATATATCGGCCTATTCTTGTAACGTACCTTCTGAATTGGCTGCAATTGTGATATTTTTTTGAACTTCGCTCCAATTATCCATTAAAGCCATAAAATTTGCATACTGACGCATACCACCAACAGTTTCAGCTGTAGCAACACGCTATGCTTCTGTTAGCGATTCCCAGCGCGCACCTAAATCATCTAAAATATCATCCATCTAACGTAAATTACCATTAGCGTCTAATACGTTAACACCAATTTTTTGTAAAGCAATGGAATATCTATTTAAATCAACCCCATCATCTAATGTTTCTCCTAAAGACAAGCCTTGCATTCGAGCAAAAATAGTTTTAAAAGATGTACCAATAACATCGGCACTTTGACGAGTTTCTGCTACTACAGTAGCCAATGCGGAGGTTGCATATTCATATGATAAACCAACAGTGTCAGCAATAGCTGCAAACTTTTGTAATCCATCTGCAATTTCTTCTGAGCTTGATGCAGTCGCTGCGCCCAATGCTGTAATAGCATCAGCATAATACTCTAATGAATTGGTTCCATTGTCAAAATTATTCCAAATAGCTGTCATATAAGAAGAAACTTCTTCAGCACTTTGCCCTGTAACATTCATCATTTTTATAGTAGTATTAGTGCGTTCTTCGACAGCAGAATCATCTAAGCCCTATTGATAATAAATCAATGCCGCATCAGTGTAAGCTAATGTACTTGCGCTTAATGCTTTAGCCGCTTTATTGGCACGTATAGCAAACTATTCCATCTATTCTGCGCTCTAGCCAGTTACAATCTAAATATTTATTAAAGATTTATTTAAATTTTGAGCATACCCATATGCTGACTACAATGCTCCAATAAAGCCATGAACAATAGTAGAAGATAGTTGCCATTTAGCCGTATTTTTTAAAGTCGTCAAAAACCCTTGCATAGTTTTATTTAAACGTCTTGCAGGATTTTCAGCAGTTGCAATACTGATAGCCACTTTCTAAAAAGCTTCTTGTCCTACTGGGCCACAAGCTTCTAATTCATTTTTATAATCTTTTAAAGTTTTTCCACTAGTCTTTAAAGAAGAAGAAAAAGTAGCTAAATTTAACTTACCTGTATCAATATTAACCGCTTTCTGTAAATGTCTTAATAATTCAGACGCAGCCTATCGGCCTTGTTGTAATGCATTTAAGTCAATAGTATTATTATTAACAGCTTGTATGCTTGCAACTGTGCGCAAAGTATTTGCTAAATCAACAATTTCTTTTTTGGCCTAATTAGTATCAGCCTAAAATTTTAATATCATATTTAATTGTTTATCAGCCATATTTTAATTACTCCTTTCTCTCTCAATATATAAAAATAGGTAGAGAAAGATTTCTCTACCTATAAAATTATAAAAAATTAAACATATAAATTAACTATATTAGACCAATTTAGTTAATAAATTTCTCACTAAATCTAAATTAGTCCGATCACTTAATTTTTCCGTTATTTCTTGGACGTCGAAATTTAAATTCTCATAATCATCTGACATTAACTTTAATATGCCAAGAGCAGAATGATTATATTCAGTAATTTCACGAGCCAAAGCGCAAGTATTTTCCCAAATATAATTTACTTCATCTTCTGGAATACTTTGTTTTACAGTATCCCAAATTTTATTCAAAACTATAATATCATAAAGCTTTTGCGGATCTTCTAATTGTTTTTCAGTAAATGAGATATTCGTATATGCACGAAGCATCTCAATTGTATAAAAAACGCTTAATTTTACAATATTATAGAAACCTTCTTCATTATTACCAGCTTGTTCAATAATATTTTGCATAATTGTTAACTTCTTTTCTAAAGGAAGATATTGAACAACTGAAATAGTCTCTTCACCAATTTTAATGTCTATTGGATCTAAAGATTTTATTTTATTAAGTTTTGTTAAATTAACTTTTGCCATAACCTTTTTCTCCTTTTGTTTGTTGTTTTTGGGGAGCACTTTAGGTTTCACGCAACCCCTTGAATAATTATACTAAAAAATTTTTGTATTGTCAACTAATAGTTGGTATTATCTCTTGCAATGCTTCTTTATAAATTTGTTCTACTACAGGATAACCTCGCTAAGAGAATAACTATTGCAATTCTGCAATTATAGCTTTAGAATTTTTTCCACTATGCTGTGCAGCATTTAATGTCTATTGTATTGCAGTTAAATATTTAATAATTTGTGTATAAGATAACAACTTAGTATTACGATTAAATTTTGCTTGTACTTCTATTGACTATCCTTCGTCTATTTTATAATTATAATCGCCACCTGTTAAAGCCGCATAATTTTCTAACCCATAAGTAGTACATAATTTAGTAAATAAAGTAGCGGGATTCTAACTGATTGGTCTATTTTGACTCACTTCCGTCATAAACCACTAGAATAACCATCCTAAATTAAAAAACATTAACTCTTCGATAAAAATATATTTACTATTTCGACGCGTTTTAGTGGATTTAATATAATACCTATATCGCTAAGCGGAAGTCCTACTTTGACGCCAAGCTAAAGTTGGTACACCTATTTTTCCATAGAAATAAGATCGCCTTTTCTTCGAATTAGCAGGACCTAAAAATGGACTGTTTGAACGGGGATTAGGCACTTGCTCCTAACTTATATCAATATAATTCATTAAATTTTCCCAAGCTGTTGCCCAAGTATTTTCTTCTATATTTAAATTAGTAAATAAAGTTTCAGCAAAATGCATTGAAGTTTCTTCAGGAACTAACGATGCCAATACTTCATTCTATTTATATTCTTTCCATCGCAACTATTTATTATCTGAAATACCAATTGCAAATTGCATAGGAGCTTGTGTAATGGCAGTACGAAACAAATAAATAAACTAAGTCATTTGCTTTAATAATAAATTAGACATATGCTAATTATGCTAATTATTATAAACAATACCCCAGTAAGAAATATTTTTCGTTCTATCTCCAATACGACGTGTTGTCTATAAAAGATGCCAAATGTTATAAAATTTATCCAATAATTTGATTATTTGCGGTAATAATAAATCTATCACATCATTTTCTGCTATATGTTCTTGTAAATATTCAGTAAAAATTGTCTAAATTTTATTTAAACTGTCTACAGATAATTCTTCTTTTGCAAATAATAATTCTAATGCATTTTTAAAAGCAACTAAATCAATCGTCATTAAATCCTCTTTTCTCTTCAAACTAAAAAAAGGGGGACAGAGCATAAAACTCTGTCCCCAATTTCTCGCTTAAAGCGGATTATTCATTTATATTGTCCTCTACGGGGACATCAATGGGAGCCTCCTGAGGTAACTCAATAGGAGGTACTGGGTCAGTAATGATAATATCATTATGACGTTTTCTAATCTTCTTTGATGCTTTTTCCTTTTGAGGTAATTCCTGTGAAAGAGCAGATGCGACAGGCGCAGGCTCAATGAACTTTTTGTCTGCCTTAGGCGCAACCTTCACAGTATTATTTCTATGAGTATGAATAATCATATTAATTATTCAATTGGCTGCCAACCAGTATTGGTCTTCTCGCGATAAGGCTCAGCATTAGCTGTAAGCTCATCAGGAGTAGGACGTACACGATTCTCTAAGCCAGCACCAGATGCTACATCAATAATCTGAATAGCAGCAAGAACTTTCTTAGTCTTGTTGAAACGAGTATAGTCAGGGAAAGCATCAATTGTAAATGTAAAGGTACTTGGATCGCCAGAAGAAGCCATAGTGAAAGTAAAGTTAGATTGGATCTTGCAGTTAGGAATAATAAATTCCGCGGGAAGATCAACACCATCAGTATTACGGAATAATGTGGAAGCTTCAAGATAATAGTTACCACCGAACTTATCGGGAGTAATATCAATCTGCATTGCACCCTTACCTTTAGCGGTATAATAGTCAACTACTACAGTATCGATGCTATCAAAGTAACCAAGCTGATTCTTTGGCTTATCGCTGTTCAGTGTATCAAGGCCCTGAGGAGGTGTAGTTACACCCTTATCGGTAGCTTCAGTAACGCCACTAACAGGAATAGTAATCTTCCATAAGCCTTTATATGTACCAGTTGTCTCTGCGGTTGCCGCAGGTATCCAACTACGAGCTGGCACAAATGGCTCACTAACAATTTCACCATTAACCATGGTCATAACATAGACGAAATCTTCCTTACCAACAGCAGTAGTTACAGCGCCATCGTTTTCACCAGTAGTCACTGTTGCAACATATGGCTTTTCCTTAACATAAATTTCAACCGCAGTATTGTCATCTGTGTACTTGAACTGATCAGTTGTTTCAATCGTATGAACAGGAATAGGATCAGCTTCTGTTCCTTCAATCAGACCAGCGCCAGAAAGAATCATGAAACCAGCAGGAGAAATAAGAGCATCTTCCATTGTGAAGGTAACAGTACGCTCACCTTCCCAAGCTACAAGACGGCTATTACCACGACCACCCTGTGCATAAACAGTGGTTGCCGCACCTTCCAGGCTGGAGGTCTTTAAAGTGTCAAAATAAATAACAGGTTCATTCTTGTAGAAAACCTTATTACCGACTTTCTGAGTTGCCTTAGCCTTTAAGACAACATCGCAAATTTCGCGTCATAATTTTTTAAATTATGGACTATATCTTATCAATGTTCTAGACATTGATATACCCTTTTCAGTTAATGTATCAATAATTAACTTACAAATTCGATTAAGAATTTTAGTCTCTACAGCGCTTCCTTGCGGAAATGCCACGGGATTCTTTTTTAGTTCCCCGTTAGCCCGTTTTTTATCGGACCCCAATGATAAATTGGATAGGGTATATTAGCGCAAGCAATTCACGCCAAATTTCATAATATAATTTCCTCCTTAAAAGAATTTTTGTCGTTTTCTTAATAAAAATATTTTTGGATTATTTTTATACATATAATTTCCTAAGCGAATAGTATCTTTCTTTCCAAATTTTAATGAACAGCAAGAGTCGTCAAAACTACCACCTTCAATTCCAGCCTCAGTTTTTAGTATTTTCAAAAGATCAACAAGAAACTGCTTGCTTCCGCAAGTAAAAGCGGCATTAAGGCGATTATTTTTTAAATTCATTATACAACCGTCCCCATCAAAATATCCTCTAATAAAATCAGGTAGATACTCTTTTGGAATTAAAGGAAATTTTATATCTAAACTTTTCTATTCTTTTCCGCCTAGAGCAACTATATCATTATAAATTACTTTACAACTAAAATTAATTCTTACTGCCTATCTATCTACATAATCATATATAGATCCTTCGTATTCTAATTCTTCAGCAATTTTTTTAAGAATATATTTATCTTTTTTGTGTAAAGTAATATCAAACATTTTTCCGCCATAAATGCAGCCATCTGCAAACCATAATCCCAAAATATAAGCCATATTATTAGACCATTTTTTAAAATAATCTTGATTAATATTATATTTTCTAGCATTCTATGATTGAATTAAAGACTTTTTTCCCTTGGGCATTCTTTTTACAGATAAACCATTTCTATGACAAAATGAATATATTTGACTCTTTGTATATTGAGAATCAAAAAATTCATACCATTCAGGCAAGGTTTTACTATTGCTCTCGGACAATAGAATCTCCTTGTGTTCCGGTAGTATTGGCATATACTACTCTTCCTCCTTATAAAATATCATTTTTATTTAATGTAAATTCTTCATCCAATCTTCGGGTTGAGATTTTGGATCGCCGCCCGCAAGACGTGTGCGAATATCCATATCCCAATTTAGATGTAAGAAATAACGCTCAATTAAATCATATAACTAAAACATAGTTAAGTTACTTACATCTTGAATATTCATAGTATTTGTTCCAATAGTTAAAATGGAAATATAGCGCGCAAATGCACTACCACCTTCATTTGCGCTTTGCTATGCTGCAACTCTCTAACGACCACGCATTAACTTATCAGCTATTTCTTTAGCTTTTGCATCTTTTGGATTAAAAGCTTGCTAATCCATTGGCCCATTCTTTGTACAAAAAATTTCACGTAATGTATTCTGAAAAGGCTCAAAATTGGTCTCGTCAACCATACAAGGATTCTGCCCATTGGCAGTAAATATTAAAGAATGTGGGGTGAAAGCCACTTTCTAATTACCAAATATTAAGTCTAAAGTATCAATTACCGCTTTCTTTTTGTCTTTCATTTCAGGTTGCGCTAACATAGTCATAAAAACAGTAAAATTATTAATTTGTCCCTAATCTTCGCTAAAATCACCGAGCATGCTTTTATCTATGCACAAACATTGCATGCCGATAAAATAATCGGTTTCCCCAATGAAGGCTATTTCTGATAACTTAGGTTGATGTGCGGTCAAGGCACATTCTGGTATAGGGATATCAGTACCGCACATAAGGGCTAAACGCAAATCATGCATTATTCAATGATCGACTCATCTTTCGGCTCGTTAAAGATTTTATTGAAATTTTCGACAATATCAGCTTGGTCTACTGGAGCATGTTTTTTATCATCTTCACCATTAACTGTCCTATACATTAGACAAAGTCCACCAAATTCATCAGTTAACATTATTGGAGTCGCCCCCACGAATTCCAATAAACCGATTCCGGCAAACTTACGATTATTAAACATTGTATCAAGTTCAGCGGCAATTTTATAAGGCCTAAGCGCAAAATCACCAAGTGTCCATTGATCAAAATGGCACACAATATCAAACTCAATTGTGTGGTCTCTAAACTAAGGATTGGTAGGATTAGTAATAAAATTACTAAATCCAATTACTAAGTACTGAAGAACTTCATTATCTACAGTTAATTTAGGTACAATTTTAATGTTCTTTCCAAACATAGATTGCTTCTATTCCAAAGTTAGGGGCTCACGTCTTAATGCATCAGGTGAAGAATAATAAAGCATTTTACAAAGTCTATCATTATCCAGTATTCTATTCGTAATCTAATTCATATCTTTATCAATAGATAAAAAACTAGATTTCGGCTATTCATAATTTACAATTTTCATATCCTTTATCTCCTTTAACTCTCAAAACAATGACTCAATAACGATTGTTTTTTTACAATCGCCATAATATAAATCAAATTGGCCGCTATAATTAGATAGCCATTTTAACTTAATTTTTTTACCTTCAATCTTAGTGGCTAAAGGTAATTTAATATCATATGTCCAATCAGCAGTTGCATTACCAGTATACACATATTCCATGACAGTTTTAGGTTTAATAAATATATTACCCTAAATTTCATCATCTTTATGTTGTTCTTCAACTTCTATTGGTTTTATAACCAATGCACCGGCTACTTTATTCTCTAAATCATCTTCGACGGTATTCGAATAATACTCTATCGCTGTTATTTCTATTATACCAGGAGTTGAAATAGTATCTACTGCCTAAACACGCCAACAAATATTTTCCTCACCATCTTCTATTTTCTGTAAATAAAATTTGGCATATCGTCTAAAATATTCTAATGTGGCTTTATTCTTTGGAAGGTAAATGTTTAGAGTGTAATTTGGATTATCAATGCTGATTTGATGCTTTTGGATATGGTTAATTTTTGTTTCTGCTGGACCGCGTATTGCTGCATACGTTTTATGCTGCTTACCGGATTCATCTTCCCATGCAATTTGATAATCACATCGTCTAATTTCACCACGAAAATAAGCCAATTCATCTAAATCTTGCAATCTTACAATCCAATAAGATGCTGTATTTAACCATTCAAAAATATCGCCTTGTTTGAAATTATATTCAAACCCCACAGATAATATTTTATCATCATAATCCATTTTTAATTTATTAGGATTAATCAGAGCGCGTGCCACTTCTGGCACACTGTCGTCGGGCTCTTCCCCTTCTTGTGGAACCTTTTTAATAAAAGCACTCTAATAAGAATACAAAAGCGCCCGATTTAAACTTTTGCGCTTATCTCTAATCATACGACTCTATTGTGCGGGACCGCCCGCAGTAATAAACTAAGTATTCATCTCAGATAAGCGCTCAGTATCATATGAGCCTGGTGGAGGATTTAGCCCTCCTTCATCAAGAGAGCCATATAATCGTCCAGCCATAAGCTACTACATTGTATTATAGACTCTTAATCTTTTTTTCTCAGGCATATTGGTACCTCTTACTATAAAGTTTTTCTCACGTCTGTGAGAAGAGTTAAACATTCAAATACAGTTTTTCTGTACAACTCAAATTCAATATTTGGTTGCGTTTTAATCCCTTCTAATTTGGCGCGCAAGGTTAAAAATTGAGGCTTAGCCGCAAATATTACACCCAAACCCGCAATTTCAAGATTAACTGTATCTAATTGTTTTCCCCAATCTTCATTATTTTCTTTCATTGGAATTAATTTCCAAATCTGATTAGTTAATCGTGTAATGTTACGCTCTACTGATTCACTTGTTATATCAATACCAAAATTGTCAATCATCGAATACGCTCTTTCTCAAAACATCCCAGTTTGATGCAAATGGCCCTGTTGTCTTTTCTTTTAAGTCTTTTTCTGTAGAAGGGCGTCTGCGTCTATATAGTCTTTGCATGTGATGTGATTGACGTTGACATTCAGTCAGTAGAGCTGACAATTTTGCTAAATGATTTGCTTGTGACGTCATTTTAAAATCTGCGCCTGTATATTTCATTCGAGTGTTTTCAATAGAAGTAACCTATCTTTGCACCCAACCAATCATCATTAAGATAGCAAGAATATTAATTTCTTCAGAAGTTAAATCGTCATCAAAAGTTGAATGCTCAACAACTGCTAAAGGAACCTATTCTTCGCCATCAATAAGGTCATCCCAAAGAATACCAATTACAAAATCATCTTCTGTAATTTCATCCTCGCGGATGGTCTCAATATCAATTGTATAATTATTGAGATTTTTGCGAGGAAATTCAAATCCAGGAATCGCATCAATAAGAAGTCGTTGCAAATCCTTAACTGTATCAAGTGGAGTTAGCTCCATATACATATCATCTGTGATTTTATTCAAAAAGCGATTATAAACTGTTGTAAACGAAGTTGCCATACAATTCATCGCTCCTTTTTTCAATTAATTGTTAGTTGTCTTAGTTTTAGGGGTTACAACTTTATACTTATTCTGCGCAACAGGCACACGACGATTTGAAGCTGTAGTGGGCGTAGAAGAAGTTTCTTTGGTTGCAGCTTTTTCTTCTTCAACATGTTGAATAGCCTTAAGAGCATCAAATCCAGTTTTTTCCTTAAGTGCGCTTACTTTATTCATATCAGCCAATGGTAATTCAACTGCAAACTTAATAATTAAATCAATAACACCACGAGGAGCATGTTCTAAGCAATCAAGAAATTCGTCAAGACTGCCATTCTTCATTAAATCAATGATATTATGCTCATTCATGTAATACTCAGGTTCACGACGAATATTTAATTCATCAAGAACTTCTTCACTTACTAAAATCATATAATCTGCAATTAAATCACGACCACCGGTTTGATAAGCTAATTTTTCAAATTCCTTAGAATCAATCTTCTTTACCTCGCCAGGTGCAAATTCTCTACGAATTCCATCTTCTGGAATACGATATACAAGAGTGCCTGTGCTGCGATTCTTAACTGTAATTAAACTCATAATAAAATCTCCTTTTTCTCAAAAATAAGGAGGAGTTAGGAGTTAATCCTAACTCCCCAGTAAATTAATTAATCAATCATTAGTGGTTTCTAAACGAAACTGTTACACTAATATTTTCCTTTTCAGGAGCGCCAATAGTAATAGTTCTTGGTAAAGCTTCAGCCTTAGCCCAGAAGATAATATGGCCAGCACCTAAACCAACGGAAGCGGCTTCATTAACATCATCCTAAGTTAATGCATAACCATTCCAAGTTGCGCCAACAATAGTATCTAAGCCAGTGTCGATATCAATACCAACCCACTTACCATTACCCTGTGCAGGATTTGTAGAATCAAAACTCTTTAATTCTTCTAAGCTACCAACAACGACCCATTCGGTATCGCTGCCCTTGATAACGCTAATCATATCCTGGTTCGCCTATGATAATTCTTTATTTATATCATTAGGCGCGGTAACTAGCTTGGACATGTTCAGCTGAATCAGTTTCCCGAGTTCGATCCACCTTCGTGACCATCAAGGCGTCCATCATAAGTAATAACTGAACCCGTTACACCATCAAGGTACCAATTGTTCATTTCACCCTTAAGTGAAGTGTCAATGTAAGAACAAATATCATTTGTCATCATTGCGACAACGCCAACCTTCTTATAAACCTGAATTTCACGGCTGCGGTCTGCATTTGTATATTCATCAACAATAGTATTACCCTCAAAAGCAATCTTGACAGGCTTATCAGCACCACTTGGGATAATCCAGCAGTAACCAGGATCTACGACCTTGGTAGTATTGGTTTCATCAACAAAGCCCTGTGGGAAAATGATAACCTTCTTGCCCTTGTAGTTAGCAAGACGGCCAGTCTTCCAGAGCTCGTCCTTCATAGCTTCAGTATATCTCCAAGCTTCTTGTGGGATCATCTTTACTGCAAATTCATATGTGCAATAAATAGTGGGCTCGCCATAAGCAGAAGCGATAACAAGGAGACGATCAAAGGAAGCTTCATCGAAGCCATTGGACTCAACGCGATTAGCAGCAGGAAGCTGATGGAGGGAAGCCTTAAGAGCCTCGCCAATCTCACGATAAACAAGCTCATCCATACCTTCCATAACAATAGCTGTTACTTCAGCGAAGTCAGCACGGCCATCAAGGAACTCCTCGAAGCCAATTTGTGCAGCTCCACCAATAGCGCTGGTCTGTACTTCGAAGCTTTCTTCTCCACCGAGCTTAAAGACTTCATAAATACCAGCAAGACCTACACGGGTGATGAACTGCTTTGCACGAGTGCGAGCAGAGTTAATTTTACGACGGAACATAGGCTTGTCACCCTGCTTGAAGGTCTTAGTCTCTGCAAACATCTGGTAAGCTTCTTCGACCTTCTTAGGAAGAACATCATCAAGAACCTCTTCGATTACAGAGAAAATTAAATTCTTATTCTCACGATAAAGAGCATACGTACCTGCATACTCATTGAGCTCCTGACGGAGCGTTTCATTCAGTGCATCATAGCTGAAATTCTCACCATTATAGCTATAAGAAATGGGAGCAGAAGGATCAGCTTTAGCAACAGTCTTCATTAAAGAAACAAGATCTTTCTTATCTAACATAATCTTTCTCTCCTTTCTTACGCAATACGCATAATCTTAACAGCCTTCTGACGGTCAGCAAGAGTGTAAACCTTTACAACCTGCCAAATCATTGACTCGTCACCAGACTTACATAAAATACCAGTAGCATTGGGAGATAATTCATCACCAAGAGTGAGCTCTTCCTCATCAACGAGGTTAGTAGTGAAAATATCGCCAACATTAGTCTTGAATACACGAGGAACCATCTTTGTTCCTTCAGGCATCATCTTGGGCTTCTTGAACTGCTCAATAACGAAAGGATCGGTTGTGCTAGTAATGTCATGCTCATAAGCATTTACATCTCCCTCGTAGTTACGAGAATTAGCATAGGTTTGACCTTCGCCATCAACAGGAGAGTATACGCGAGCAACGTAATCTTCCTTCTTCATTGCCCAATCATCATACTGCTCGCGGTCGCGATACAGCTTAATTTCATTAAAGACCAGCATCCATTCACCCTTACCGGTAAAGTCTACGACACCTTCTTTATAGTCGTACTTTACAAACTGGCCATTCTGTAAAACATCAATATTTGCAGCGGCAGGAAGCTGAGCATAAATCTGACCAGTTCTCTGTGCAGAGAGATGATTAGGCTCAACCTGACCATAGCCATGCTGGACATACTTAGCGCCGCTTAAATTTGTCTTTGCCATGTAATATTTCCTCCTATTAATTATTGATTTCTTTTGCAACAGAGCGGAGAGCTTTAATCCAGGCAGGAACTGAGTCCTCATCTGAAGTATCATTTAAATTATATGTGATTACATCATCAGCTGCGGGCTCTTCATCCTCACGGGCGAAGCTAACCTTGTTGCGAACACAAATTATAGATAATTTCGCTTCGATATCATCAAGAGAATAAGTATCAATATTAGCAAGGCAATCTGCCTTATCGTTATCAGAAAGCATATAGAAACTATTAATCATTTCACGTTTTGCCTCGCGATCTGCATCTTCCTTAAATTTTTGAAGAATTGCAAATTTAACTTCCATCTCAGCATACTTAGTCTTTAATGCATCATACTCGTTTTTTAAATCCACATATTCTTGGATTTCATTTAAATCATATTTAACTTTTTTGCCCTTTTTATTAGGGTTTTCTTTTTCTTCTTCAGACTTTTCTTCTGAATTATTAGATTCAGATTTTTCATCGTCTTTCTTCTCGGCAGAAGCAGTATCGTCTTCGCCTTCAATAGACTTTTCTTCGTTCTTGGACTCTTTATCGTCCTTCTTTTTCTTAAACTCATTTACAAACTCATTAATACTATCTTCAGAAAACTGAGGTTCTTCATTAGCAACATAATCAGTTACTTCAATAAGATCAGGGCTTGCAGAGAATTCATTATTCTCATCAAGCGAAAAATTTAAACGATAATACTTTCCATCTTTGTTGTTCTGAAGAATGGTAAACTTCTGTGAATCCTCTTCATAAATGCCTTTAATACTATAGTCAGATACGTTTGTCTCAATATTGGGATAAGTGGTATCAATATAAGAATATAAAGCCGTCCAGACGGAATCTCCAACTGTTACTGAATATTTAGTCACAGGCGTTCCTCCTTCATTTAATAATTTTTGTAAGTCATTCATCATTGAGAATAATGTGTTTTTAAATTCATCATCTAATGAAAATTCTACATTGGTTATTTGCGCGCCTTCAAAGCAAGGTTCAAAGTCTGCACCTAAAATGCATAACTTTGAAATTATTGCCTCATTTATAATGAAAAATTGAGGTTCTCCATTATCATTTTTTGACCAGTAGGCATCAATTGTATCCTTGTCAAGCTCCATAGACTGATTATTTCCCTAATCAATAATGCGTTTTGCTTCTGGATATTGACCAGTCCAAATCCAGCCTTCAGTACATAAATATTCATGCACTTCATCTCCATCTTGATACTATTGAAACCAACATTTTGCATTTAAATCAACAAAGCCATAAGGCCTTGTAGTGTCTTCAAAATGCATCTTACCGCCCTTAATTTCAATAGAACGATTATGTTCCTCAAAATCCTATGTTGATTCATTAAAATAACCAACAATGGGACTGCCGGGAAGACTGTTAGCAATCTCCCTCGCAGTTTCTTTTGTGATTATACTTTTATTGCGGTTAGGCTTTTCTCCCACATAACAAACTTTTATCTAACATTTAGAAATCAAAGGATTATAAGGAGTCACATTAATTAACTCACATGGAGTATTTAATTTTAAGCTAATATTCATAATAAGCCTCCTTAACTCATTGATTCTTTATTAGCGATAGTTTTTGCGCTTTTCTAATCGTCTGGCTTTTCAGGACGGCCAGCCGATTGCTAAGTAGTAATCTACTATCCTTGCGCTTCTGTAGAAGATTGAGTTTTCTTCTAAGTATTTTGTCCACGTGTGCCCAAAATATCTTGACTACTCATGGTCGAAGACATAAGAGGTGGAATCATAAACTCTTGCAAATGTAAAATTTTATTTTCAAAGAAAATATTATTAAGAATAGAACTCTATGAATGCCCAAGCGCAATCTAAGGTAAAATTTTATCAAAGCCTAATTGAACATGCTCTTTATACAACTTCGACATTTCTTTATGATTGTATTGAGTTGTTTCAAGCATACAAAATTTAAATTTATATTTCTTTGCAGTAGTTTTTACTTTTTGAGTAATAGCATCGAAAAAATATTCAAATTGAACAAGTAAATCACGAATCATTGCTTCATCAGAAAGAATTGACTTTTCTAATGAAAGATTACCATCAGTATTAAACATATTTTTAGAAATACCAAAAGAATTATAAACTGTACGTTCCACTTTTTCTAGGTCATCTTGCGTTGTAGTAGTATTTTTATCATTAAGCGCAATTGATTCAATATCAGCAAAAGTTGTTAATACATCAACGCCAATTGCGCGAGAAAGCATTTCCACTGCATTATTATGAATATCTCTGGCTTCTTCAACATCAAATACTAAATCACTATTCTTATCCAGTGGAAGTTTCTATACAATTATTTTTAAAAGTTGTTGTAATTGTTTGCGACGATCTAAATCCTAAGCAGCATCTAAATCTAAAATCGCAGGTATTGTATTAACAAATAATGGAAAATCGTCATTGTGAAAACAAAATTTAAAAGCACAATCTGGATCCAATAGATACCAAGCACCAGAATTATCGCCGGGATAATCTGGCTTTAATTTATTTTGTTTATATAAACGATAGCCCAGTTGAAAATCTTTAGGGAAAAGTTTTAGTATTTTCATACGATATGTCGTATCAGGAAACATATCATCGAAAAAGCGCATGTTAAATTCTACAGTAGGGCTTTCTCCAATAAAATAGCGAGTGCGGCAATATTTACAAGGCAATTCCTAAATATAAAACCGCTTAGGCGTACAAACGCAATATCCATAAAAGGAACCATTTTTAATAACCTAAAGTGCAATATCACTACAAACTTTCTTAATATGTGAATTATCTAAAAAATTTAAAAGTTTAACAAATTCTTTAATTGCTTTTGATTCATCTAAATCTTTTTCATCCATTCCTATTGTTTCTAGAAAAACATACCAATCATAACGATACATTGTGGCGACATAATCACATATACGACGATATATGCCACTTACACGATAAAAATGATTAGAGATTTCACGTAAAGTCTCATAGTCACGATTAGCCATGGCTTGTATAACTAATCCTTTATTCGTATAGTTACGAGGAACAGCAGATTTAGTATATGCGCCCAAATTAATTTTTGCATCTTCTAAAGCTTTTACACCAACTTTAATTTTTGAGTAATCAGTTCCGCCATTTTCAAACATATTAAAACCTTTATCGTGGATTTCCTATTGTCGTTTACTGAATTCCAACTTATTTCACCCCCTTTTAATATCCAGCTCTTTTCATAATATAATCATAGTCAATTAGATCTTCGTCTGTATATGGAATTTCTATTAACTTAAATCCATGTAATGCACAAAAGCGACGTTTTTGAGTATCATTATACTACTATTGATAAAATCCTTTTTTACCACCAAATTTGGCAGAAGGCTCATAATGTTGTTTTCCTTGATATTCAATAATAAAATCAATTATGCCATCATCATCAAATATCACAAAATCAAAACGTAAAGGTACTCCTCGAGGACTCTTCAAGTCTGGGAAGATATATTCCTCTTCAAAATGAAGGCCGGCCGCAAGTAAGATTTCTTCAATTTTAATTTCTCCTCTTGAGGCTCTCATTTGGTCCTCCTTTCTTAACAGTTTAAATAATCTGTTAAATACATTCAAGTATAATTTTTATTAGTTTTATGCACAGAAATAGTGCCTTTATTTTTACAATTTTTAGAAATAGTTGTTTGACAAAGTGCAATATTTCTGTGCATTTTTCTAAAATTGTATGAGAAAACTTATCTCAACTGTATTTTTCAATTGCATCCCAGAATGAACCACAATCTTTATAGTTGTTGCTATCATGTTGATTGTGCTATGCTAATATAGTTTTTGTCTAACCAATATATGCTTTCCCATTAATTGTATTACGATGTAAATAAATAATCATTATTTTTCTTACTTCTTTCGTATAATTATGAAAAAAGATTTAATGCAATTACTGAGAGTTATCCAAAAAAAACTTAGTCATAAAAACGCCATTCTTTGGCATTGAATTTCTTTTTTTTCTTTTTTCTTTCCTCTTCTTGTTGGATATAATATAAACCATATTCCCAAGCTGAAAATTTATCTTTACCAATCGTTTTTGAAGCTTGTTTAAGAATAATATTAATTCCCTCATTTTCTTCACGAAGATTTAATAACTCTTCCTTTAATATGGAAGTTAAGGTAAATGGTCTTAAGTAATCTGCCCTTTGTTCTGGAGTCATTTTCTAACCAACTTTAGTTCCCATTAATTTGGCTTTAGCAATACGTTCATCCTGTAAAAACTTAGTTCGTCCAGAAGATAACTATACTAAAGCATTCGCGTGCATTTCAGTATTAATAGGCGCATTCGCCTTAAGAACATAAATAGCATCCTATTCGCATTGATCAGTTCTATATTTCTTAAACTCTTGGGCGGCATCAGCTTGAGTACCACCATAAACACCAAAGTCTGGATAAACTTCACCAGTATCCGGATTAATCTAAGATTTTACCATATAATCAATTAAACCAAAACCAACACCGTTGCCATCAATAACTAATCGACGAGCTTTATATTTATAATATAAAGATTTTAACCAAATCGCCTAATTTTCAAAATGCTCATCTTCTTTAGTTTCAATATTAACCAAAGACTTAAACGCGCTTCCAACAGACTATGGAATAACTTTAAACACACAAGCTACAGACGCACATCCTTTACGACCAATATCTGCAGAAACTATATAATAACTTTTTACAGAAGAGCGTCCAGAATGTTCATATTCAGCTTGTTTTAGAATTCTATTTCTATCAAACTATTCACCATTAAAATATGCGTTTTCTGTTGTTCCAGACCATCTAGATTCCAAAAATCTTATTAAAAATTAATCATTTTTACTCTAGCTTTCACTAGAAGGTGAGATTATATCTTCTACATATCTCCATACAAAACCTTTATAACTTTTTATTTTTCCCCGGCAACATTCTCCAATATGAGAACTGGCTTTAGCCCCAATAGAACGAGCCGCCTCTCCAGTAGAGGAATAAGAATTTATAAACTTTCCATTTAAATCATATTGGTTTACAGGTTTACTTTTTCCTGTATGAGTGTAATTTTTTACTTCTCTTAAAACTTTATCGTAAGACCAATAAAAGCCACCGCTCAAAGTTTTAATTTCTTTATTTAGCTCTTGTCCAAGAATACTCTAAGATATTCCTACAGCTTTCGCGGCTTCTGGGATATTTTTATATTCAGCAACAAGAATTTTATCTTTATTAAAACAGTAAACGTGCTTAAATTTCCTTAATTCTAAATTTAAAGCATGCTACTAATTTTCCGAAGGAGTTACCCACTCTAAATTTTCAACTATATTGTTAATTTTGTTTCCATCAATATGATTTACTTCAGTTTTATTCTCCGGATTAGGAATAAAAGCTTGTGCTACTAAACGATGAGCCAGTAAGCGTTTTTTCGTTCCGTCGGGAAATGTTATATAAAAATAAAGATAACCATTCGTTAAATTTATCTATCCTTTTAAATACTTTCCCGTTTTAGAATTAAAACAATGCCCATCTTCAGTAATATAATACCAGGTACTGATATTATTTACAACAATCTGTTTCATAATAACAACCTTTCTTTTTTTATGTAGTATTGCGCTATCAAGTTTATTACTCGATATTAATCGTTGAACCTTCCTCTATTCAAGGCTTGGCTGCTGATTGCCTAATCTATATAATTTTTGAACCATCGCGCTTGTTCTTATTTAATAACTACGCTGTGGTTTATATAGCTCTAAAGGTTTCCCAGCAATTCACAATATTTAAAGAGTACAAATCACGTTCTTATACTCTCGAGAGAATGAAGCTTCATTATAAGTACCATCTCGCTATAAGTCCTATAAGAAGTTTTTATCAAGTAGCTTCACTAATACAGGTATACGCCAAGTACCACCCATAATAATTGCTTTCTCCGGTTCGGTTAACATCCATACCAAGAACTGAATTAATTTGTCATACAATATTACTTGGACTATTTCTTAATCTAAAAATTTCCATTTATACCCACCTGCAGTTTTGCGAGTTCCATGACAAACACTATCAATTCCACTTCTACTATGTAAACCAACTGCCGCAGTTGCCTCTATGATAGAATGAAAAATATGAAGTTCATTACCATTTAAATCCATCTAAATTACTTTTCGGTTACTTGTTTTAAAGTTTTGTTTTTCATATTTGTGTTTTTGATTTTCAGATGAAGTAACCCATTCTAAATTTTCAACTCGATTATCAGTGCGATCTAAATTTTTATGATTTACTTCTCTTTTGTTGTCAGGATTAGGAAGCCAGTACAAAGCGACTAACCTATGCACATATTGTTTCCTAAAAGTATTTGTATCTTTCATTTTTAAAGACACTTGTCGATATCCATTGCCACCAATACCTGGATTTAATGTTTGTCCAGTTTTAGTATTTTTAATTCGGCCTAAATTAGACACAGCATAATTAGTAGCAATATCTATGTTTATCCACATTTCATTCACAATATATTATCTCCTTTCGTGTAGGATTTTTCCTTGTCATAATATATTACAAATTCGCTTAAGTCATTAAATGAAAATTGTCCAAAAATTTTTAGATTCTCCGCGCTTCGAAAACAAGAATTTCACTTGTAATCTACTCTACTTTCTTTTATGATTTCGATAGTCTCTGAACCTTCCAATTTAGTCAAAATTGGCTTGGCACAGCGTTACATTATTTTTAATGCTTCCACTGTTAGCACGCAAAAGCGCACACCCTCATTTGAGGTTCACGGAGTTTGAGTTCGCCTATGACTTGTTTTAGCTTAGCGAACGTTCCCTTCCATCCCGCAGTAGTAACGAATATCTGGCTCTTATTTAATGTTTCTTCTGGATGCATTGTACCATCCATGCACAGTCGGGATACATTCATTGTAGGGATTATTACTTCACTTAATATCTGACCATCAACACCAACGCACTCTTCAATGAGTCCGCCGTGACGGCGCTTACCACGACTGGTTTCCCTGGCCGCAATATTATCAAAATATGAACCATTTTTAAATACAAATATACAATAATCTTTACTCTATCTAGTTTTACCTGGTCGCAAATCAAGTTCATTTTCAAAAGCTGGCACTAAAGCACATATTTCATTAACCTTTTCTTTTATAATACCAGCTGCCTCATTATCTTTTATAATAAACGCTACTTTATTATACAACTTTCGTTGCTCTATGTTTCCATAGAGTTGAGACTATATCATTTTCCTATATTAGGAAATTTTCCACTTCCGCTATCAAACACTTATAGCGTACTCTCTTCCGAGATAGTCGTTGAACTTTCAAGGATAGATTCGATTTTATCGAAATCTAAATATGAGATTACTAATAATTTATCTTTTAAAAAATCTTTTTTTAAACAATCATATTTAATCTATTTTTTAAATTTTTCTTCTCCGCCAAAAAAAGCGATTGGATTATAATGCTATTCTCCATTATATTCTATATATAAATCATAATCTTCTAAATAAAAATCACAACTTAAATGATGTCCCTCTATATCTATTTTCTTTTGAGGGGTATAATTAATATGGTTATTTTCTAACCATTTAATTATTTTCTATTCACCTTTAGAAATTTTACGGTTACACTTAGGGCAACCTTTTCCATTTTCTAAATTACTAGGCTTTACTTCCCAAATAAAACCACAAAAATTATGCTTCATTAATACTTTATTCTACATACCGGTGTATTTACCGATTAAGCTATATCCTTCTTTAGGAGTATAATCCTTTTTTAAAACATTAGGCTATGTAGGATAGCATTTTTTACAAATACTAATTTTTCGTTTATCTTTAAAATATCCAGCCTTTTTCTTATAAATAGTTCCACAAGTAATACACTAAACTTCACATTCTTTGTTATCACCATTATAATTTAAAGCTCTTAATTTTTCTTCTGGGTGAATATTATTTAAGTTTAACTAAAATTCCTCTAAAGTTAATCGTCTCATATTTTTAATTCTCCTTGCTTAGCTGCTGATTGCCCATTATCAAAACTTAGCCTTTCGGCATATCATATCCCTACGTTTTTTCCGCCTTTCAGCACATTCATAGTTTATAGAATTATCTAAACTATTGTAGTGTAGGGCTTTAGGGTGTTCCAGCAATTCAAAAAATTTATTTTTCACTATTTTACAATAATGCAGAGTAAGTAAAGTTGCTCTTTGCCTCCCGAAGTAACGAATAGTTTACATCTTGGGTATAAAACGCAGCGACACATTAAAACTAATACTGAAAGAAATGATTTTGAATACGCGCGAGGGAAAGTCATATAGACATATTTATAACGCATAGCCGCACGTAAAAATACTCTTTGATAAAAATAAAAACGCAATCCGTTTTCTGGCATTTGTCCATCACGACCAGTTTGCAAAAAATCCACAAACATATCGGGATATTCCCTCCAATAGGCCAAATACTATCGGGCTACTGGTTTAATTGCTGTTATGCGTTCTTCAGAAATACCTATTTTTTTTCTTGATTGGGATAATATCATTAAATCAGCGAGTGCCATTATAATTCACCTGCCTCAAGTTTTTTTTGAAGCTCATGAGCCTCTTCATCTTGCTTATCTTGCCAATCATTAAATTCATTCATATCTTCTTCAGTCATACCATTTTTGTCTGATTCCGCAAATATCTCATTCTCAAGCAAATCTTCATCATTGGCTGCATCAGCATCAGTTTCAGCTTCTTTAGCTTTATCAATTTCAATTTGCTTAACCGCATTTTCAATAAGATTACCAAGATTAAGCTCTTCTGTAACAAGGGTTTTAACGTATTGCTACATATCTTGTAACGTGCGGTCGACCTTATCTTGCGGTCCATCGGTATAGAAGCGAGGCACAAAGCCGTCCATTTCACACATTGCAAACAATTCCGCAAGTGAATCAACTACATCACCGGACGCACCTTTATTCTGCGCCGCAGTAAATTTCCCTGCTTTCATCAGCATATCATACATACGAACCATTTTCTATGCGCCCTCAACATCACCAATATCGAGCAACTAATCGGCTTTTAAAGAAGTTTTACAACATTTCTTCAGAATATCAATATGACCAGCGGATTGAATATCATATGATTCCATCATATCATTATATAATTGTTCAAGCGCAACCCATTCACTGGGTTTATAGGCACGACCCCATTTCATGCAAAGATATTTCTTATCTTCTTCTGTAAGGTCCGCTGCAAATTCATCTTCATCAATACCAGCTTGTTGCGCGAAGTAGTCGTTCTCTGGTTGCGATGCGCGCAGATCAAGTGGAATTTGCGTCTCGGGTGGCGGTGCCAATAGATCAGGGTCAAGCGCAAGTGTACTTTTATTTATAGTTTCATCAATTTGTGATTGTGTGTATCCTTGTCGCTCCATTGTTTCCTAAATACGATGATTTTGAACATCGCGCAAGGATTCAGTATCATGCCAACGATATTTTCTATATTGAGTTAATTTCATTTTTGAAAGATAACGACCCAATATAGTAGATCCTTTTGCTTTAGTTGGATCTTTCGCATATGTTAACAATAGTTTATTCCACTCTTCGGGCACATATGGCACATCGCATTCTTGTAGTATCCAAAGATATGTTTTAGGATCCCAATTGTCAACATGCATTGTAATACATTTTTTACATTGTGACAGCTTCCCATCATCAGGATATTTTTCAAGATTATTAGAAGTATAAAAATTCTCGCCTGTCATGGCCTTACCGCATTTTTCACAGTAATATACTTTTCTTTTTTCAGGTTGCTGCATAGAATATCACCTCCTTGTGGGGTTTTTAAATTTAAGCGTATTTCTTTAATTAAATTTGTCCAGATTTGCGCGTTTTTTTATTACGACATTTTTTGCAAATTGAGTAGAAGCCATCTCGAGAAGTTTTATTTTTAGAAAAATATTTATTATGAGCTAATTTAATTTGACCACATCGACTGCAACGCTTATATTGACCTTTTTCAACTTCTCGATAATACCAATCGAGATAATCATCTTCAGCCTAAGATGCAATTAATCCAGGAATTTTATTACGCCAAAGAGTGGAAATATATTCAGTTGTATGATGTACGTTAAATTCAGCTTCAAGTATTTCTTGAATTTCCTAATTCTATTTGCCATCGACTTTAAGCGTAACTAAACGGTCATAAATTGGATACTCTTTAAGTGCGCGATTGGCGCATTCGTCAAAGTCTTTTAAAAAATACCATAAATCATTATTAAAACAACCCCAGCACTATTCTTTTAAAGCAGAATAATTACAGAGAACTGCTGAAATGACTTTTGGATCCATCAAAGTGACACCGGCTGGAATTACATAGCCTGAGTCTTTATCAATTTCAATTTTTTCATTTAATGGAATGGTAGATACTGACGGTACAAAATTATTTGATGTTACTGGTTTGCGGAAAGCTGCTTTTATTAAATATTGGTCTTTACGCAATTCAATTATTGTAGATTTAATTATATAAGCATCACGTCCGGTTGCTGTTTTTAATTTTTCTTCCCAATATTTTATAGCATCGAGTATTGCGCGCAATTCAGGAATTTCTTCTAAATCTTTTTTAGTTATTTTAGTTTTAGGACGGAATATTATATTTTTATCATTTGTTATAAGATTATAAACGCTATCTTCTCCATCTTCAAAAGAAGCGCATAGGCCTTCAAAAGAAGTTTCACGTTTATTAATTGTGGCCATTCGATTTTCAGTAAGTAATCGACGTTCTTTTTTTTCTTGTTTCTCCATACAAAGAACCAAATAGTCAGCCAATATTTCAAGATAAGCGGGCGACAGATTGGGCTCTCCGTTTCTGTCTACGTCTTCGCTGTCGCTGCCCTACAAAATTTGTTCAACTAATGCTTTACGTTCTTCTGGAGTTTCTAAAGAATAATCTAATTTTAATGTAGCCATTTCTTTAAATCACCTCCGTACTACCATTATACGAAAAATTTTTGCGGAAGGCAAGTTGGGTTTAAAGAATTCAAAAATTGATTTAGGGATGACTTGATTGTTGCCAAATAAATTCGTTTTCCTAATTCAAAAATTCATTTAGGGATGCTCGTTTTCCTAATTCAAAAATTCATTTAGGGATGCTCGTTTTCCTAATTCAAAAATTCATTTAGGGATGACTGTTGCCAGACGAAAACTTTTGATTAAAATAAATAAAAATTTTTCCCAAAATACCACCCCCCCTATTTTTACTCTCACTTTTTTATATGAAAAAAATGCTTTATGTAGTTTATAGTTTTTTTCTGAGATATATAGACAGGTCTATTGCACCCTCCCCAAAAATATAAAGCAAACAATCAATATATGGGCGTGAGGAAATAAGTCAATACAACAATTAGACAAACACACACACAACCAATAGACAAGGCATTAGTGTTAAGAATATAATCATACCAAAGATATTTATTAATATGATTACAAAAGTAATAGGTCGCAGGCGCGCTATCGGCTGCAGCGCGCCTTGTTTAGGTTAATACAGACATTTGTAAAAAAAACGTTTTGTATGACGTAAAAGCAAAAAATAATATATTTTTCCCAAAACAAGTAAAATACCAAAGATAAAATATATTATTGAAGCAATATAGTAATATATAATATTCTATATTGTTTTCAGCTTAGCTTGGAGCAAAAAAATAATATATTATATATTGTTAGCAATCAAATTGAGTTACACATTACGACGTAGATTAATAAAAAAAAATATATTTTTTCTTTCACACAAAAACACTTGCAATGCCGGTTTAAATGTGTTATACTATAGTCACGGTAAGGGA
>ERZ779869.587-NODE-587-length-40116-cov-7.647937_pt1 | contig 40116 bp, 35 predicted proteins | sample MGYA00511557_ERZ779869 | MGnify/ENA primary metagenome ERZ779869 (study PRJEB29588, sample SAMEA2154620) | human gut metagenome | biome: human gut; feature: human-associated habitat; material: faeces | place: Denmark | collected 2008/2010 ... | reverse complement strand
GCGGCATCGTCTTCATCGACGAGATCGACAAGATCGCCCGCAAGGGCGACAACCCTTCGATCACGCGCGACGTATCGGGCGAAGGGGTGCAGCAGGCGCTGCTGAAAATTCTCGAAGGGACGACGGTCAACGTACCGCCGCAGGGCGGGCGCAAGCATCCCGACCAGAAATTCATACAGGTCGACACGCGCAACATCCTCTTCATCTGCGGAGGTGCGTTCGACGGCATCGAGCGCAAGATCGCCCAGCGGCTCAACACGCGGGCGATGGGCTACGGCCGCGCGGGAGCCGACCCGATCGACCGTTCGAACCTGATGCAGTACGTCATGCCGCAGGATCTCAAATCGTTCGGCCTGATCCCCGAACTGGTCGGGCGCCTGCCGGTGCTGACCTACATGCAGCCGCTCGGCCGCGAGGCGCTGCGCTCGATCCTGACCGAGCCGAAGAACGCCATCGTGAAACAGTACGTCCGGCTGTTCGAGATGGACGGCGTGAAGCTCGCCTTCGACGACGAAGTTCTCGACTACATCGTCGACCGCGCCATCGTCTACAAGCTCGGCGCACGCGGCCTGCGCTCGATCTGCGAGGCGGTGATGATGGACACGATGTTCGACATTCCGTCGAGCGGTTGCAAGGAGTTTCGCGTAACGCTGCCATACGCCAAGGAAAAGATAGAAAAAGCAAATTTCGTAGAGCTTAAAAAGGTAGGATAATAAAATATTATTATCTTTGCAGGGGATAAATCCCGCTCGGAAAAGCGACAGGCGGCACGCACCGCACAGGGTGTCACAACGGCCTTCGCCCGACGAATTGACAACTACTAAACAACTGGAAATATGGCAGACAATGCAAAACTGACGCGTGCGGCGGACAACATCCGCGTGCTGGCGGCATCGATGGTCGAAAAGGCGAAATCGGGCCATCCGGGCGGCGCGATGGGCGGCGCCGATTTCATCAACGTGCTCTACACCGAATTCCTGCGCTACGATCCCGACGACCTGCGCTACCCCTTCCGCGACCGTCTGTTCCTCGATCCGGGCCACATGTCGCCGATGCTCTACTCGACACTGGCGCTGGCGGGCAACTACACGATGGACGATCTCAAAGCGTTCCGCCAGTGGGGAAGCTGCACGCCCGGCCACCCCGAAGTGGACGTGCTGCGCGGTGTGGAAAATACCTCCGGCCCGCTGGGTCAGGGACACGCCATGGCGCTGGGCGCAGCGATCGCCGAGCGCTTCATGGTGGCCCGTTTCGGCCAGTGGCAGGCGCACAAGACCTATGCCTACATCTCGGACGGCGCCGTGCAGGAGGAGATTTCGCAGGGCGTGGGCCGCATCGCAGGTCATCTGGGACTGTCGAACCTGATCATGTACTACGACTCGAACAACATCCAGCTCTCGACCAAGGTCGACGAGGTGGACACCGAGGACGTAGGCGCCAAATACAAGGCCTGGGGCTGGAACGTGCTCCACGTCGACGGACAGTCGGTCGACGAGATCCGCGCCGCGCTCCGCACGGCAGGTGCCGAGACCGAGCGTCCGACGATCATCATCGGCCGCACGGTGATGGGCAAAGGCGCGGTAGCCGCCGACGGCACGTCGTATGAGAACAAGGTTTCGACGCACGGCCAGCCGCTTTCGGCCGCCGGCGCCGACATCGCCGCCACGGTGAAGCACCTGGGCGGCGACCCCGAAAACCCGTTCACGGTCTTCGAAGAGTCGAAGGAGATCTACGCCACACGCCGCGAAGAGCTGCGTGCATGGGTCAAGGCCCAGAAGGCCGTCGAGGCCGAGTGGCGCTCGGCCAACAAGGAGCTGGCCCGCAAACTGGACATGTTCCTCGCAGGCGAGCTTCCGGCCATCGACTACAAGTCGATCGAGATGAAGGCCGATTCAGCCACGCGCGCCGCGTCGGCGACGGTGCTGGGCGTACTGGCCGAGCGGGTGGAGAACATGATCGTCGCTTCGGCCGACCTGTCGAATTCGGACAAGACCGACGGCTTCCTGAAAAAGACCAAAGCCTTCACGAAGGGCGATTTCAGCGGCAAATTCTTCCAGGCCGGCGTGTCGGAGCTGACGATGGCCTGCATCATGAACGGTATGGCACTGCACGGCGGCGTGATTCCGGCCTGCGGCACCTTCTTCGTCTTCTCGGACTACATGAAGCCGGCCGTACGCCTCTCGGCACTGATGCACCTGCACGTGATCTATATCTGGACGCACGACTCGTTCCGCGTAGGCGAGGACGGCCCGACGCACCAGCCGATCGAGCACGAGGCGCAGATCCGCCTGATGGAGCACCTGCGCAACCACGCGGGCGAGCGGTCGATGGTCGTGCTGCGTCCCGCCGACGGCGAGGAGACGATCGCAGCATGGCGTCTCGCTCTCGAAGAGAAACGCCCCGTGGCGCTCATCCTCTCGCGTCAGAACATCAAGAACCTGCCCGCGCTGGCCGCAAGCCGCCGCGAGGAGGCCGCACAGCTCGCCAAGGGCGCCTACATCGTCGCCGACACGGCGAAACCCGACGTAGTGATGGTCGCTTCGGGTTCGGAGGTGGCGACGCTCGTCGAAGGTGCAGGCCTGCTGGCTCAGGAAGGCATCAAGGCCCGCATCGTCAGCGTCCCGAGCGAAGGTCTTTTCCGCGATCAGCCCCAGTCCTATCAGGAGTCGGTACTGCCCGCCGGCATCGCACGCTACGGCATGACGTCGGGGCTGCCCGTGACCTTGCAGGGGCTCGTCGGAGAGAAGGGCTTCATCCACGGCCACGACATGTTCGGCTTCTCGGCTCCCTACACGGTGCTCGACAAGGAGTTCGGCTACAACGGCGAGACCGTCGCCGCCGAAGTCAAGAAACTGTTGGGACGCGCATAGCCCGATTCACAGCAAGAAACAGCGCGGGTGTCCGAATCTGTCGGACACCCGCGCTGTTTTTCGCCGGAAGTCGCATCCAGGACGGAACCCGTGCGGAACTCGCATCCGAAACCATCCACACGAAATTCCCGACAACTCTCCGGTTCACGGCACCGTCGGACGCGGAGCGGATTCCTGCGTCGACAAGAGTCATTCGGCAGCTTTTCAGGCGTCTTTCGCCTCCGACACGACGAACGGTACGCCCCCCGCGAACGCCCGCACCGACCCGCAAAAAAACAACGACCGCAGCCGGAAAGCTGCGGTCGGAAAAAACATTCGCCGGCAAACGGCATCAACCGAAATTCGGCGAAAAGATGCCCGGATGTTCCGTCTTGTACTCGTAGCGAAGCGACTTGTCGAACGTCTTGTCGTACATCACCCCCTTGATCGTGTGGGTGCCGTCGCCGTTATCGACGATCTCGCACGTCGTCCGTTCGGTGTCGTCGGCCGCGAAACAGCCCGTCTCCAACCCGTTCTGATAGGTGAACCAGCCGCAGCCCTGTACATTGGGATCCCCCTCGTCGTCGGTATAGTGCTTGCCGATGTACCACATGCGGTCGGTATGTTTCTCCACCGAATCGGTGTAGAACGGCGAGATCGCCCCCGTAAAGAACTTCCGATAGGTATACCCTCCCGTCGAAGTCAGAATCTCCGGTTCGAAATCGGTATAGATGTAGACGAGAATGTCCACATAATCGCCCGTATCGCCTGTCGACATGCTCTTCGAGCTGAGCATCACCCTCGTACGATATTTTCCGGAAGCCTCGTCCAGACCGTCGTAAGCGAAAAATCCATCGGCTACCGCAATGTCGAAATCATATTCCGGTTCAGGCTCGGGTTCCGGTTCCGGTTCGGGCTCAGGTTCCGGTTCGGGCTGAGGCCCAGGCGTCTCGGTGCCGGGATTGCCATTGTCACCGAAATCGTCGTTGGACTCGCCGCAGGAAAATGTCAGTGCGCACGCGGCGAAGAGAATCAGCAGTTTTTTCATATCCTTCTATCTCCGAATTTTCGTTTGACGATTAACGGGCATAGCCTCCGCCGCCCATAGAGGTATAGTCGTCCAGTTCGATCGGGCCGTCGTAGGAAGCTTTGAAATGCTGTCCGTTGGTCTGCATCAGATCGAAATCGATGTCGTAAACGCCGTCGGCATAGGCCACCGTCACCGATCCTTCGTCGAGCGTCAACGTCTCCGAAGTCTTCTTGTTGACGATGCGGTATTGCGTGACGCAGCCCGTTCCGCTCTCTACATAGGACGAGTAGAGATATTTGTAGGCCGGAATCTGCGAACCCGTACCGCCGTCGTTGCAGAACTCGAAAGCGGCCTGCCACTCGTCGTTTTCGAATTCGACGGAGTAGTTGATCGCCCAACCCGTCGCATCGGCTTCGGCATAGGCCTGCGAGATCGACGTGAAGACGATCGCATCGCCCGGCTCCTCGGGCTGGGTCACACCGTAGATGGAGACATCGAGCGAAAGCGGATACCCCTCGGCCGTCGTCAGTTCCCCCTTGATGACATAATTCGTTTCGGACGGCAGGCTCAGTTCGACGCTGCCGGCCTTGACCGCATACTCCGTCGTACCGCAAATGAGCGCCGAGTTTCCGCCCAGCGTGCCGTTGTCGAACGAGTAGGTGCCGGCGGCGATCTTATCGGTGATGAATTCGAGATTCAGTCCGTAGAGGTTCTCCCCCGTGAATGCGGCCAGATAGCCCTTCTCGCTCTTTTCGATCTTGCCGCTGTTGAGTTTGACGGGGAAGGCGAGCGAACCCTTATAGTCGATGTCCAGCTGTTTGTTGTCCTGAGAAATCAGGGAGCCGACGATCGTATAGGCCCCGTCGGCGAAACCGACGTTCACCGATCCCTTCTCGATTTCGAACGCCGCACCGCTGACGGCCGTCACGCTCGACGTGCTGGCCATCACCCAGGGCTCGTTGCTGTGGTAACCTTTCAGGTAGCTGTATTCGTGTGCGGGAATAACGGGCGCCTTCTCCTTCGCATAGTCGTCGTAGAGATTGAGTACGACCGTATAGGCGTCGTTGGTGAGTTTGACATAGAAGTTGTTGCCGCCGCTGTAAACTTGGAGTTCGCCCTCGGTGAAGTGCTGCTGATCGACGTTTTCGGGTTTGTCGCGTTTGAGCGTCGTCATTTCGAGCGGCTCGGACATCTCCTTGTCATAGCTGTCGGCAGCTTCGACGACCGCAACGATCACATAAGTGGTATCATCGTCGAGGTTTTCGAGCAAAATCTCCTGCGGAGAGGAGGTCTCCACCTTGTCGCCCGTGGCGAAGATGTCGTATTTGTCGGGCAGAACGAAATCTTCGGTCTTCTTGAAATAGCGGTAGCGGCACTCGGCGGCATTGGCGGTAGTGACCGTGAACGAAAGCGTGCTCTCGGTCCGCTCGCCCTCGGCAAGCGTCACCTCCATCGTAGTGCCCTGATTGACTTTCTCGGTCGTCAGCGTGATCGGTTCCGACAGGACGGGGGCGTTCTCCCCTGCCGAAGCGGCCGCCAATACGACATACTCGGCTTCGGCTTCGAGTTCTTTCACCTCGACAAGCTGCGTCTCGACCTTTTCGAGCTGCCGGCCCTCGGCCATGACGGAAACGGCGTCGGGCAGTTCGATCCCTTCGACATTTTTCAGACAGACATAGGCGCATTTGTCCGCATTCTGCGGTGCGACAGTGAAGCTGACCGAACTTGCCGTCGTCGCACCGGGCGTCACGACGACGGATACCTCCGGCTTAGTATTTTCCCCCCCCTCGCCGGGATCGGTGGAGGTGTTGTCGTCATCGCTGCAAGCAGCGAAACCAAGCGCTCCGACGAAGAGCGCCATCGATGCGAATGAAGCAAATAGATTCCTCATACAATCAATGATTTAAAAAATAACAATCGTATTTCGGGCGTCAAAGATAGTGAAATTTTTTAATAAGCGATCTCGACTATCGGACCTCGGAATACCCTTGCATACGGGTATAAAGCCGTTTCCGTTCAAGCTTTGCATCGAAAAGCACAGAACCGCCGAAACATTGAAACCCGAAACGAGGAATTTCCGTCCGATTCGTAAGCAACTTCTTTCGCGAAAAAAATCGCTTCTTCGCAAAAAAACACCTGTCTTTGCATCGGTTCAGGCTCCGGAACGGGTGCTTCCGCCCTTCGTCCCGACGCCTCTTTTCCCGAACCGACACGGCGGGCACCGGCCGTCAGGAAGAGGAATCCCGGGCAGCGACCGCCGCGGGAAAAGCGGCAAACCTCGCCGGAACTCGCTCCGCAATCGAACCGGTCCTGCGACGGGGGGGGGAAATGAAAGAGGGAGCGTCCGCAATTCGGACACTCCCTCCGTATGACCGGAATCCGCGAGACACAGGCTGCGCTGCGTCGCCCCGCGGCTCTTTACAGACGTTCGCTCTTCTCCAACTCGCGGAAATAGCGGTAGGTGCTGACTTTCAACTCACCCACGGCCGCCTCGTCGGCGACGATGATGCCTGCGGGATGAACCTGCAACGCCGAGATCGTCCACTCGTGCGAGTAGCACCCCTCGACACCGTGTTTCAACGCACGGGCCTTCTTGTGGCCGAAGGCCTGGATGATGACCTCGTGCGAATCCATGATCGTAGCCACGCCGACCGACATGGCCTGCTTGGGCACCTTGTTCACGTCGTTGTCGAAGAACCGCGAGTTGACGGCCACAGTCTCGGGCGTGAGCGTCATCACGCGCGTGCGCGACACGAGCGACGAATAGGGTTCGTTGAAGGCGATATGGCCGTCTTCGCCGATACCGCCCAGGAAGAGGTCGATGCCGCCTGCGGCGACGATCTTACGCTCGTACTCCTCGCACTCCTTTTGCAGATCGGGGGCGTTGCCGTCGAGGATGTGGATGTTCGCGGCCGGCACGTCGACATGGTCGAAGAAATGCCTGCGCATGAAGGTGTGATAGCTTTCAGGGTGATCTTCGGGGATGCCCACGTATTCGTCCATATTGAACGTAACGACATTGCGGAACGACACCTCGCCCGCCTCATACAGGCGCACCAGTTCCTTGTAGGTCTCCACGGGCGTCGAGCCGGTGGGCAGTCCCAATACGAACGGACGGTCGGTCCGGGCCGCCTTCTCCTTGATCCGCGCGACGATGTAGCGGGCCGTCCACAGGCCGGCTTTCGCGTCGTTCTCTTCGATAATCAGTCTCATAGAATCTTATTTGGTGTTAAAACATTTTCACGAAGACCTCGATGGCCTGGTATTCGGCCATGCCCAACTTGTCGTAGAGGCGGGCGGTATTCTGCGTGCGCTCCTCGGCGCGCTGCCAGAATTCGCGCGAATCGCTGCCCGGGAAGGGCACGATATCCTTCTGCGACACGTGGCGGTAGATGGCGTGACGTTTCTTGATCAGCTCGTCGGGCGAAAGGGGCACGGCCATGTCGACCATCCCCAGATCCCACTCCAACCAGGCCCCGCGATAGAGCCACAGATGGCAATTCTTGAGCCATGCGTCGTCCTTAGCGACCTCCAACGCTCCCAGCACGGCCTCCATGCAGGTGCGGTGCGTACCGTGCGGATCGGCCAGATCGCCTGCGGCATAGATCTGGTCGGGTTCGATCTCGCGCAACAGCTTGACGATGATATCGATGTCGCGCTGCGAAAGCGGCGCCTTCTTCAATCCGCCCGTTTCGTAGAAAGGCAGGTTCAGGAAATGGACGTGCGACGGGTCGAGCCCGAACGAACGGTCGGCGGCCTTGGCCTCGGCGCGGCGGATCGCCGCCTTGATGTCCAACAGCTCGCGCGGTTCGGGCTGCCCCTTCACTTTACCGGCGATAAGACGTTTCACCTCATCGAAACGATCCGCGAAACCCAGTTCACGCACCGTATCGAGCTGTTGCAGGACGACGTCGTCGTTGACGGCGAAATCGCCCGACGTCTCGTAGGCCACGTGCACGTCGTGCCCGTGGTCGACCAGACGGATGAAGGTGCCGCCCATCGAAATCACGTCGTCGTCGGGGTGCGGCGAGAAGATCAGCACCTTTTTGGGAAAGGGCTTCGACGGAACGGGCCGCGTCGAGTCGTCGGCGTTGGGCTTGCCGCCCGGCCAACCGGTAATGGTATGTTGCAGGTCGTTGAAGACGTCGATGTTGATCTTGTCGTAAGGCCCTTTGGCTTCGAGCAGTTCGCCCAGCGAATTTTCGATGTAGTCCGAGTGGGTGAGTTTCAGAATCGGCTTCCCCACCACGCCGCACAGCCAGATGACCGCCTTGCGCGTGAACTTGGGCGTCCACTCGCAGGGGCCGACCAGCCACGGCGCAACCTCGCGCGTGAGCTTTCCGGCGGCGTTCTCGTCGATCACCACCTCGATGTTGTGATGCTCCTGCAACGCCGTGGCGGGCACCTGATCGGTGATCTGCCCCTCGACGACCTTGCGGATCACGTCGGCCTTCTCCTCGCCCCATGCCATGAGCACGATCTTGTCGGCGCGCATGATGGTATCGATCCCCATCGTAATGGCCATTTTGGGCGTATCGTCGATCCCCGAGAAGGCCGACGACTGGATCTTGCGGGAGTCGTGCGAAAGCTGCACCAACCGCGTGCGCGACTTCTCGTAGGAGCCGGGCTCGTTAAACCCGAGCTGCCCCTGCTCGCCGACGCCGATAATCATCAGGTCGATGTGGTTGATCGCCCGGTCGTAGGATTCGCAGTAACGCGAGATGCGCGATTCGGGCACCGTCCCGTCGGGAATATGGATGTTTTCGGGCAGGATATCGATATGGTTGAGAAACTCCTCGTGGATGCGGTAGTTGCGGCTCTGCGGCTCGTCGGCCCCGATCGGGTAGAATTCGTCGAGGCTGTAAACCGCGACGTTCGAAAAACTCACCATGCCGTCCCGGTAGCGGCGCACCAGCTCGTGGTAAAGCCCCAGCGGCGTTCGGCCGGTCGTGAGTCCCAGCACGAAGGGCTGCACGTCCTCGAAAATCTCGTTCGAAAGCGAATATTCGTTGTGTTTCTTGATCGCCCGCACGATCAGGTCGGCGACATACCCCACGCCTTCGGATTCGTGTTCGAAGACCGAGGCGGGAATCTTTTCATAGCGGCGGATGATGTCGCTCGGAGCCGAGTCGACGATCAATCCTCCGTCTTTGGGCAAAGCGTATTTGCTGTTCATATCCGTATATTTTAATTTAGCCCCTGCCAGTCTGCGTCCGGAGCGCGCCCGCCGGAGCGGACCGCCGGCCAGCGGCCGCATTATTTTTTACAAAGATACGAAAAGTCGCATAAAAACGGCAGGATTGAAAAAAAATTAAAGTTAAGGAATTCTCCTATTTGAGCGTTTCTTTATTGATACGGTTTTAAAAAAGTAGAAAAGTGAACGTTAATCGCTATTTATCCTAAATTTGTCTTTTTTCGAATATTTTTTACTCACCATTGAGAGTACATTACCTCAAATAACGATCGCATCTCCGAAAAACGTACCGCGGAAGATCTTCGCTTTTCAATTATCCGGTATCGGGGAAATATGAGAGATGTCGTCCGAATCGTATTCAATTTCGTTGTCCAGCCATACTTCTCATGGCGATAAATAACCGGATAATACAAAAATTTCATATTATCAAATAGGGTTAAGGAACAACCGGATGCAAAGAAGACGTTCTACTGAATAATCAATATTCAAATATCGGCAATAGAAGTATTTTATTAGCATTTTATAATTATATTTTTTACCTTTGTGCACAATAAATTCCTATTCTCCATAAGGGAATAGTTGATAGGGGGGGGGAAATAAGTGTTATAAAAGTTGCCAATACGATTATAACATCTATTATAAAGCCCCAATGAAGTGCATGCGAAGTTCAAGAAGAGATGCCAATTTTCCGGCTTGAACCGAACGTAAACATCTGTAATATACCCTAATACACACGTTGGGGTGATCTAAGAATATGTGTTTATGTATGAATATTGCTTCAACCGATACAACAAATACTACGACTGTATGCTGGTTCGTTATGAGGGCATACAAAAGCGAGGGGAAAGCGGAGGAGAAACTCGCCGGTAAAGATGGTTTAGCATACTTTATTCCCAAATGTTATGCGATAAGAGTTTATCACAGAGTGAAGTCTAAAAGGCTCGTCCCGGCTATTCCGAATCTTGTATTCGTTCACGCCAGTCGCTCTCAAATTCTGAATTTCAAAAAACGATATAACTTCCTGCAATTTGTGATGTGGAAAAAAAGTACGGGATCAGAATATATCGTTGTACCGGATGAGCAAATGGATAGTTTCATAAAGGTTGCCTCACAATACGATGAGAATATAAGTTACTATCGGCCAAGTGAAATAAATTTACAGAAAGGAACTCGTGTCCGCATACACGGAGGAAAATTCGATGGGGTTAAAGGTATATTCATGCAAGTACGAGGTAAAAGAAATCGCCGAATAGTCATAATGTTAGAAGGTGTCATAGCCGTTACGGCAGAAGTTGATCCCGACTTGGTCGAAGTCATTTCATAATACTTTGTTATCCGCCAGAAAAAGCGCTAACTTTTTTCCGTAGATCGCCGACAACGAGTCAGCAAGCAGACACGTAATAGCAACAATACTCTCCTTACGACTAAAATTGATTGCAACGAGCCGTTGATTTCGGAACTTTCCGATGTAGAATACCGTCTTTGCATGAACGTACGATAAAGAAATTTCCATAAACACCAACTATTCAACGACAAACTTGGAAATTGCCGCATTCAACGAATACATGAACGACACATAGACGAGATATGGGATTTCTCGATAATTTAAAGAGCGACAGACAAAAAACATGATTTTGCGTTTTACACAAAGGATAATCTGTTATATGATTCCTTCCGGATTTGAACTTTCTCAGACATTTTAAATCCGGAACGTTCACTTGACCAAAACTTTTACTCCTCCCCATATCCAGAACCTTTTGTCGTCGTTTGTCACCCATTGTATATACATCACGTGTATTATTTCGGGGGGGGGTAAGACATATAGCAGTCTGTCACTTTATGAATAGTGTAGAAGCCTCTGCGGGGCTGATATTCGAAGATAATCCATCAAATGAATATACCTCAGAATTCAGATCGAAGAATTCTGGAGGTATTCGGTAAAAATATACATTAATAAGCGATGATGAGAAAAGTATTGGTAACGGGAGGTGCCGGATTTATCGGTAGCAACCTATGTGAAGCATTACTGGAAAGAGGTGACTGGGTAGTTTGCCTTGATAATTTTTCTACGGGACATATGGAGAACTTAATTCCACTGATCTCCCGCTATCCGGATTCGTTCCGACTGATTGTGGGTGATATCCGGAATTTCGATGACTGCCTGAGAGCTGTCGAAGGCGTAGACTACGTACTACATGAAGCAGCACTGGGTTCGGTACCACGGTCTGTCAAAGACCCCGTAACAACTAATGAGGTCAACATCGGCGGATTTCTCAACATGATCGTCGCCTCTCGTGATGCCAAAGTAAAACGGTTTATTTTCGCAGCCAGTTCATCGACCTATGGCGATTCGAAATCGTTGCCTAAGGTAGAGGATGTCATCGGAAAGCCGCTCTCCCCATATGCTATCACCAAATACGTGGACGAACTCTACGCCGATGTTTTTGCCCGCACCTACGAAAAGTTCGAATATATAGGTCTGCGCTATTTCAATGTATTTGGCCGGCGCCAAGACCCGAATGGAGCTTATGCGGCAGTCATACCTCTCTTCGTAAAAAAACTGCTGAATCACGAAGCTCCCAATATCAACGGAGACGGAGAATATAGTCGAGACTTCACTTATATCGATAATGTAATCCAGATGAATCTACTGGCTATGGAGACCACGACTCCTGAAGCAATGAACCAGATATACAACACGGCCTGCGGGGAACGCACGACGCTTAACCAGCTAGTAAATTATCTGCGTGAATACCTTGGGGAGTATGATCCCGAGATCAAAAAAATTGAACCAACCCACGGTCCAAACCGAGTAGGAGACATCCCTCATTCGCTGGCTTCGATCGACAAGGCCCGCCATCTATTGGGATATGCTCCTCAATTCTCGATGAAGCAGGGTTTGAAAGCGGCTTGTGAATGGTATAGGAAAAATCTTTAAATATATAATTGCATGGATAGAGAAATTAAAATCTGCGTAATAGGCCTAGGTTATGTAGGACTTCCTCTGGCTCGACTTTTCTCGACAAAATATAATACTGTCGGATTTGACATGAGTTCAAATCGTGTAAACGCATTGATGTCTGGCCATGATACGACGCTGGAGGTACCGGACGAGTTATTACAAACAGCTCTTGCAAACGGTTTTGTTTGTACATCAGATATCGATGCAATCCGCGATTGTAATTTTTATGTAGTGGCAGTCCCGACTCCCGTCGATGAAAATAATAATCCCGATTTGCGCCCCCTGTATAATGCCAGCGAAACGATCGGCAAAGTCATTTCGAGAGGGGATATTGTAGTTTACGAATCAACTGTTTATCCGGGAGTTACAGAGAACGAATGTATTCCGGTGATCGAAAAAGTTTCCGGCTTGAAGTTCAATGAAGATTTTTTTGCCGGATACTCTCCCGAACGAATAAATCCCGGCGATAAACAGCATACGGTCGAAAAGATAAAAAAAGTGACCTCCGGATCCACGCCAGAAATTGGGCAGAAGATCAACGAAGTATATGCATCGGTTATTTCGGCTGGGACTCACCTTGCTCCCTCAATCAAAGTTGCGGAAGCAGCCAAAGTGATCGAAAACTCTCAGCGGGATATCAATATAGCTTTTGTAAACGAACTTTCGAAGATTTTTACCCGTATGGGTATCGATACGCAAGCGGTATTGGAGGCAGCTTCCACCAAATGGAATTTCCTACCGTTTAAACCCGGCTTGGTAGGTGGTCACTGCATAGGCGTCGATCCTTACTATTTAGCGCAATGCGCCCAGCGTTACGGCTACAATCCTGAAATTATTCTGGCAGGTCGTCGAATGAATGATGGCATGGGTGAATATGTGGCCCAACAGGTAGTGAAACTTATGATCAAGAAAGGAATCAAGGTACTCGGAGCTGATATTTTAATTTTGGGTTTTACATTCAAAGAAAACTGCCCCGATGTTCGTAACACAAAGGTGATCGACATCTTGCGTACGTTTCAAGAGTATGATACGAACATTTCCATTTATGATCCTTGGGTCGATCCTGCTATCGCACAACGGGAATACGGTATCGAAATCACAAATAATTTACCTGATCGGAAATTCGATGCTATTGTTCTTGCCGTGGCTCATGAACAATTCAAAAGTCTGAATATCGAAGAGTTGAAAAAATCGAATGCCGTCCTCTTTGATGTGAAATGGTGTATCCCGAAAAATACCGATGGACGATTATAAAATTAGGTTTTAATGAAAATCTGTCTCACAACATTTGTTCAAGGGCATCTTTATCAGGAATATTTGCCCATGCTGATTTATTCAATAGGAAAAGCCTATCCGGAATATGATGTTAAGATTTTTTTGCACGATACTTTACGTGACGATCTGCGGCCGGCATTAGATATGATCCGATCGACCTATGATCGTTTCGAGATTCGGGAACATACCTTCGCAGATTGTCCGAACATGAACTCTCTTGTGGCCCGAAGTCTACGATGGGTGTTATGGGATGAATCCTTCCGTGATTACGATTATCTTTATACAATCGATATTGATATGTTCTATATTCGTGAGCCCCAAGAACTCATGGAACAACATATCGAGCATATGAATTATATCGGTTCTGATTGCGTGAGCAATTTTCGCCGTATTAACGTTATACGGAAAACGCCGTTCGAAATAATGCGGATGTTTAAATGGGGCGGAATCCGAGGAGTGATCGATATGCTGAAGACGGATCGGGTAAACCGAATGTCCGGTCTCCATTTTGTCAAGGTCAAAGAATATTACGAGCATATTACTCCGGAAATCCTGCATAAATACCGATCGATCATATATGCCAACAAAATTATGCGTCTCAAACCTTTGATTTCATGTGAGCCGCTGCTATACGACATGATGGAGGAAGGAGGTATTGATATGTCGGTATTCGGTGTTCAAAGTAGTGTGATCTCGATGTTGGATTTCGAAAACCCTCACGATCGAGGCTTCGGACCCAATCACGGTATCCATTTCGGGTTATTCCGGGTCGACCCTGCTGATATGGATAAAGACGTAACCATTCAACTCGACCACAAAGCCTACCAATATTATATCGAAATATTCAGAAAGGAGATCCTGCCCGATCCTCTTTTCCGAAAACTTTATACAATGTTTCCGGAAAAGCTCAAAATGTATTTCCACAGATTTTTCCAGTACTACTGCTTGGAAACGAACGGCATAGCTGAATAGTAAAAATCCTCGATCTTGACGGATTCTTCTCGGACATCGAAGAGTATTCGGAACAGTAAAGTAGCTCTGATATATACGTTTTTCAACAGTATATTGAGCTTCTTCTCCCGGAAGATTTTTTTGGATCATCTGGGTACTGAAATTCTCGGACTCAATACCACAGCGGTCAACATTCTCCAGTTTCTCAACTTAGCCGAATTGGGAATTGGAACGGCAGTTACATTTACGATTTATAAGCCTCTTTTTGAGAAAGACTATGAATCAGTAAACGAAATAGTCTCTGTCCAAGGATGGCTCTATCGTCGGATTGCATGGTGGATGATTGGAGGGGCTCTCGTGGCAATGTGCCTTTTTCCATTCATCTTCAACAAAATGGAACTTCCGTTATGGTATGCCTATGCATCTTTCGGCGTACTGCTCGTTAGTTCCTTACTGGGATATTTTGTCAACTATAAACAAATCATACTGTCCGCAGACCAATGCGAGTATGCGATCACATACAGCTACAAGGGCACACTGATCGTCAAAACGTTCTGCCAAATGGCTGCCGTCTATTATTTTCCAAACGGTTATCTATGGTGGCTTATTCTTGAATTTGTATTCGCTTTCGTCGCCTCTTGGCGGCTCAACCAAACCATCCGCAAACGAGCTCCCTTTTTGCATTCCAGCGTGTCGCTCGGACGCAAAATAAAGGGGAAATATCCGGATATCATCATAAAGATCAAACAACTATTTTTTCATAAAATCTCCGGATTCATTCTCACCGAAGTCACTCCATTGATTATTTACGGATATGCCAATTTGTCATTGGTAGCACTTTACGGAAACTATCTGGTTATTATCTCCGGAGTTAAATTAGCCGTTAGTTCTGTATTTGACAGTATCGGAGCCAGTGTAGGAAATTTAGTTGCCGAAGGGGATTCTCCCAAAATCATGACTGTATTTAACGAATTATTCAGTTCTCGATTTTTGTTTATCACTACAGCCTGTTTTTGCCTTTATATACTCACTCCTGAGTTCGTAACGTTATGGATCGGGCCACAATACGTCCTTTCCAACTCTACCCTGCTGCTTATGATCCTCACACTCTATATCCGATGTCGGAAAACAACCGTCGACGTGTATCTGAATGCATATGGTTTATTCAATGATATTTGGGCACCGATAACAGAAGCCTGTCTGAATATCGGCTTATCAATATTATTCGGTTATTTCTGGGGATTAAACGGTATTTTAGCCGGAGTATTAGCGAGTCTGTTCATCATACATTCGTGTTGGAAACCTTATTTCCTTTTCTCCAAAGGGTTGCACGTGCCTATAATAACCTATATACAAATCTATGCAAGACATATTTTAGCCGCAGCAATCGCTACGGGTCTGACTCTATGGATTTTCAGTTTTATCCATTTCCCGAGGAACGGACATTTTTCAGGATTTCTGCTGCGTGCTGCAATTACCTCCTCGATATATTTTTTGCTTCTATCGATAGGACTTTTTTGTTTCACCGTTGGTATGCGAGATTTTGTTGCCAGAATTCGAAGAATAATAAGTTGATATGAAAGGGCTGCACAAAAAAATAATTATAATTTCTACCGAATTTCCTCCGGGACCCGGAGGAATCGGCTCCCATGCCTATTCTCTAACCGAAGCCTTATCTAATAAGGGGTGGGAAATGGACGTTTTTACTTGTGGAGATTATTCTGCGAAGCAAACGATCGTCGATTTCGACAGAAAACAATCTTTCAAAATCCACCGTTTCCGGAGAAAAGGGTGGCTTACCTACTTTTATAGGCTATATGATGTCGCGCACTATATCCGTAAGCAAGGGGGGGGGAAAATTGTTATCGTATCAGGAAAATTCTCTCTTTGGATCGGGTTATGGCTCAGACTTCGTTTTTTCTACAGAGACCTGCATATTCTCGGTATCCTACACGGTTCCGAAGTGAACTTACCCAGTCTTTTGGGAAAGAAATTCACCCATCTTTCCATGATGGCCTGCAACCAATTAGTCGCAGTATCTCATTATACGGCATCGATTATTCCCGCATGGATACGGAAAAGTAAAAATATAAGCATAATTCCGAATGGAATCGACTGTCAACGAATGGATCGGAAATTAACCGAGTCTGTCCCTTTAAATTTACAAGGAAGTCCTATTTTGTTAACTGTCGGAGGAGTAACCCCTCGAAAAGGACAACATAGAGTAATACGTGCACTTCCCGAGATTATTCGGTCTTATCCCCAAGCTTGTTACCATATCGTTGGATTACCGTTTTACCAAAAACAATTCGAGGAGTTAGCCATTCAGTGTGGAGTGCAGGAGCATATAGTGTTCCATGGAGTATGTCCGACTTGGGAGAAACTGACGGAATATTACAAAGCCGCGGATTTATTCATGCTTTTGAGTGAAAATCAAAAAAACGGAGATGTGGAAGGATTCGGTATCGTCGCATTGGAAGCTGGATTCTTCTCTTTACCGGTAATCGGAGCAACAGGTTGCGGAATTGATGATGCCATCGATGACGGAAGAAGCGGCATTTTGGTAAATGGAGACAATGCAACGGAAATCTGCAATGCAATGACAAAGATTCTTGCAGACAAAAGCAGCTTCAAACAGAGATCGAAAGTCTGGGCCGAACAGCATGATTGGAATATAGTCATAGAAGATTTTATCCGCATACTGCCACCTACAAAAGCATAGAATCAATGAATTATTTAGATAGTCGGAACTATTCGATTCCATTTAAATGGTTAGTATTACATATCCTGCTGGGGATTACTGTCGTATACAGTCATACGGTGGCACAATTATGGGGTATCGTAGCATTAGTCGTCGGAATCGGGCTCATTTTGAAAAATCGGAATCGAAATGAAGAAGTTGCGAGAGTTATCGCCTACCTGGCTTCGCAAGAGGTACTTCTAAAAGTATGTGATGCGCAGATAGGTAGCGAATTCATAAAATATATTGTTGTTTTATTCTGCGTGATCGGTATACTGATATCAGACGTACCATACCCTAAAAATCGTCTTTGGATACTATTCCTAATTTTGTTGATTCCATCTACAATTCTTAGTATCAATTCGATAAAGTGGTTTGAAAATATCCGATATTCACTTTCAGGAATTGTTGTATTAGCCATATCCGCATACTATTTTACGGGAAGATGTGTAGAATGGAATAATTACAAAAAGATTTTAGGCGCTATTATACTCCCGTTGATTTCCCTATCTATAGTGGTAACGCTTGAAACTCCCGACTTCTCTGCAGTGGAGTTTACAGCCACTTCCATGTTTGAAACAACCGGAGGGTTTGGTCCTATCCATTTATCCGTGGTTTTAGGTGTAGGAATTCTAATTCTCATCACTCTTTCTTTGATTAAACAATCGTTAGTTATAAACCTACTCGGAAATTACATTGCAATATGCTTTCTGGCCTTCAGATTGTTACTCTCTTTTTCCCGAACTGGAGTCGTTGCTTTGGTTGTCTCCTTGGGAGCAATTCTGTTTTGTTTGATCATGAATAACTCGATCAAGCTGAAAAAGATATTGATTTACCTAAGTATTATCGTTATGGCTGGTATCGTCGTTTGGAACAAGGTTGACGATGTCACGCATGGAGTAGCTTCTTTTCGTTTTTCAGGTAGAAACAGCGTCGGAGATAAACTTGACGATGTAACATCTGGACGTATTGATCTTTTTACAGAAGAACTATCTATGTTTGCAGAAAATCCTATTCTCGGTATTGGAGCTGGTAATACATCTTCCGAACGACAACATCGTTTCGGTCAGATACACTCCTCTCATACAGAATATTCGCGCCTGCTTTGTGAACATGGAATATTAGGTATTGTAATGAATTTGATCTTATTGGGAGTCCCTTTATCGTTTTTAAAAAAAACACGGGGAGTGACCCGGCTTTTTTTCGTGGCATTTATCGTCTATTCTCTGCTAAGCTTGGTTTCAGCCGCGACCCGGACAACTTTACCTTTGCTGATATACGGACTGGCTTTTTTACGGATAAAAGAGGATTATATCAAGAAATAATGGTCATGAAACATCTCAACTCCATAGACATTGTCCGGTCACTCAGTATGCTTTATATCTTGATATTCCACTGCGGAAATTATACCGAAGAGATCAATTTCCAGCCTTGGGGTGACTTTTTAAAAAATGGGGCGTTGGGAACATTTATGTTCATCTCAGGTTATTTGCTGGGACGAAAATACACTATTTTTCATGGGATAGATGCAGTTAAATCTTTTTTTATCAATCGAGCCATTCGTATTCTGCCATTATTTTTCCTGTCGCTACTAATATATTTGTTCATGGGATATCTTTCGGTCAAAACCGTATTATTATCTATGACAGGATTTTCCGTAATTATTCCGCCTCAGCCTCCTACGCTTTGGTTTGTTTCCATGATCATATTATTCTACTATCTTTTCCCCATCATGTCAGGACAACGAATATCCTCTGTGTTTATGATCGCAGGCTGTATTATACTCGTGGTTATGGCCGCTCAGGGGGGGGTATGGATGTTGATCGACGTTTTTATTATTATTTTCCATGCTTCATTGTCGGGATTACAGCCGCAAGATATTTACCAAACCAATTCTCAAATTATAAATTTGGTATATTAGGGGCTATCGCATTCTCTTTGATTAGTACCGGATACTTGTGGTTAGATTTGTTTGGCAATGAACCTGCAAACTCTGTTTTTCGGATGCTAATAGCACTGTCAGGTACGATGTCATTCATATCGTTGTCTTACTATCTAACAAACTCTTCCCATATCTCTTTCTGGGCTTCTCGTATCGCCTATTCCAGTATGGCTGCATATCTATTCCATCGGCAAATATTTAGCGTTATCAGACAATATGTTTATTGGCCGGAAGATGGAACCGGAAGAGTCTTGTTTTTACTGTTTGTATGTATTCCAATCATTTTGTTAACTGGGTACATCATCCAAACCGTTTATGACTATTTCCTAAAAAAATTAGTAGTTCGGGAATAGATTGCCGTATTCCAATTAAATATCTATCTTATGAGACTTTTTATCCTACTGTTATACTACGGATTTTTGCGGTTTCTTCCCGCAACAGACAATGCCTATTGGATATTTTCTCTATTCAGAAAAACACGATCATGGGTCGGACACTTTCTATTTGACCAATGTGGAAAACAAATCAATATCGAACATGGAGCAAATTTCGGAACCGGTCGTGGAATCTCAATCGGCGACCGATCGGGAATTGGTATCCGTGCGAAAATACGGGGACCATTGCATATCGGATCGGATGTCATGATGGGACCTGATGTTATTATTCTTACTTCGACCCATGAGATATCCCGTACGGACATTCCGATGCGTGAACAGGGGGGGGGGTACAGGAAAAGAAGATCGAACAGTAGTGATCGGCGATGATGTTTGGATCGGTACGCGCGTTATCATATTACCGGGGGTAAAAATAGGTTCCGGGGCCGTGATTGCCGCGGGAGCTGTGGTAAGCCGAAACGTGCCCGACTTCGCTATTGTCGGAGGAGTTCCGGCCAGAGTTATCAAAATGAGAAAATAATAAATAGTTTATGAGGATTTTATTATTGAGCACGGGAGGAAAAATCGGAGGAGAGGAAACATTCACCCGAAATCTGGCTCTGGGGCTGATAGAACGAGGCCACTATGTCGAAATGGCGGTAGGAGGGCCGGTACAACGCGAAGACGCAGAAAAAGCAGGGATTAGAATCACCGAAATCGACATAACAGGCCGATCACCCAAGCGCATCGTATGCGCCGCCCGGCAATTAGCACATTATGCAACAAAGAACCGATTCGACATAATACATGCCCAAGCCGTCGGCCCTGCAATTATGGGTATTATCGCTAAAAAGTTTTTCGGTTGCAGGATTCCCTGGATATGGCATAATCACGGTATTACGGATTTCGCATATCGCTTTATTGTTCGTCACCTGAATAGTCTGGATCGAATTATCGCCAATTCGGATTATGTAAGGGAAATGCTCACAGGTAACGGAGTGAAAAGAGATCGAATCGAGCGAATACATAACGGAATTCATATCGCCGATTATACCGTAACGGAACAGGAACGTCTCGATGCCCGGGAGGCTGTCCGCAAAGAGTTTTCGCTGTCCGCCGATTGCCGTATCATTACTTATGTCGGACGCCTTTCTCCGGAAAAAGGGGTGGAGGTTTTAGTGGATGCTTTCCGAACCCTATGTATCTCAACAGAGAATGTCGCTTGCCTGTTGGTAGGAGATGGTGTGCAGCGGGAAGAACTGCAAGCCCGAATCAACTCGTATCCGTGCAAAGAAAAAATCATTTTTGCGGGATTCCGTAGAGATATAAAGCATCTACTTGCCGGCAGCGATGTTTTCGTGTTACCCTCTCATATTGAAACATTCAGTCTTTCCATTCTCCAAGCTTTCGCAGCCGGAACTCCTTGTGTGGCCAGCGACGTGGGAGGAACCCCTGAGCAAATCTTGCCAAGACTCAACGGCCTTCTGTTTCAAGACAACGATTCGACCGAACTGGCATCCAGATTAAACGAGATATTGAATGATGAGGAATTTCGCTGTTATTTGACTCATAATGCCATCGCTCTGAGTCATTCATATCTTAACGATAACAGAATGATCGGCGATATAGAAAATCTTTACGGACGTTTGATTTCCAAATAAATATGAAAGTAGCATTTCTGACAATGGGGAAAGATATAGGAGGAGCTAAACAGGACGTACTCACTCTTTCCCAAAAAATAGCCGCACACGGACACGATGTGTTCGTGATTGCCGCTCCTGGAGTTATAGATCGGGAACTGACAGGTACACCCGTCCAATTCATTCCGGCAGAATTCTATGTTCGTCGACCTTGGGGATTATGGAAAGCTTCTCGTTATCTGCTTCGAGTCGTACGGGAAAACAATATCGAACTGGTTAACCCGCAAGGCTTTTTTACGGCAATTATTGCATGGTTGATGCGTTTCAGTCTACATCGCCCGCATATTCCCATCGTGACGACTATCCACATGTTCTCGTCGTTGAATTTCTACAAATACGCCAGATTACTCAATATTTTCTCGGATGAAATTATCACCGAATCCAATTGTGAAAGGGTCCGGCTCGAAAGCGGAGGGGCAAAACGAAATCGGATCGAAGTGATCAACAATTCGGTCGATATGCAGCGGTTTTCCCAAGAACGAACAACTCCTGTTCTGAGAACTGAATACAGTATCGAATCAAGTTGCGTAGTATTCGGAATAGTAGCAAGACTCAGTCCTGAAAAACGGCATTCGGATTATATCGAAGCAGCCAAGATCGCACATCACAGGTTCCCTGATACTCGATTTTTCATCATAGGAGACGGTCCGCTTCGAGATACGTTACAGGCACAGGCTGCTGGACACGATTATATTATTTTCACAGGGGCACGACGGGACATCCCGAATGTATTACGGAGTTTGGATTGCTTTGTTCTCTCTTCAGAAGTGGAATCTCTGCCATTATCCATTCGGGAAGCTATGAGCATGTCTCTTCCTGTAATTGCAACCGACGTAGGCGGGAATAGAGAAATCGTAGCGGAAAACATTACTGGATATCTCGTAATGCCCAAAATACCCGATCAGCTTGCAGAGGCGATGTCGAATGTAATTGCTGATCGACTTAAACGCGAAGCTATGGGAAAAGCTGCACGAAAGTTCTGTGCAGATCGTTTCAATGCGGACAATTGGGCGGTGTATACAGAACAAAAATTCGAAAAAAGCATAAAACAACATTAATATGGACTTGATTGTCGGTGCAGGGATAACCGGATTATCCTACGCAGCAGCTACTTCAAACGATTATTTAGTCATCGAGAAAGAGCCGGAAATAGGAGGTTATTGCCGGACAATTCTACAAGATGGTTTTATATGGGATTACTCCGGACATTTTTTTCATTTCCGAAACAAGGATATCGAACGATTCGTGATGGATAAAATGCATAAGGATCGGGATATTATCACACTGAAAAAAATGACTCAGATTCGATATAAAAATAAGCATATCGACTACCCGTTCCAGAAAAACATTCATCAACTTGATAAAGCCGAATTTATCGATTGCCTGTATGACTTATTTGTCAACGAATATCGTGAAGGAACGACATTCAAAAGTATGCTGTATGCAAAATTCGGCAAATCCATTGCTGAAATTTTCCTCATCCCCTACAACGAAAAGTTATATGCTTGCGATCTTGACGAACTCGATCCGGATGCCATGGGACGCTTCTTCCCTTATGCAGACAAACAAGAAATTATTGCAAATTTCAAACATGCCAAGGAGAACTCGTATAACGCAACTTTCGAATATCCGAAAGGAGGTGCTTTTGAATACGTTAATTCAGTTTTCCAAAGAATAGATCCCAAGAAAGTTGCCACCGGCGAAGCTCTTGTTGAATTAGATATAGCTCGAAAGATCGCACGTACAACCCGCCGAAGCATAAAGTACGACCAGTTGATTTCTACGATCCCACTTCCGAAATTGCTCAGTTTATCCGGAATCGAGCATGATACACACCTATATTCAAGCAATAAAGTATTGGTCTTTAATCTCGGATTTGATCGTAAAGGCAACGAAAAAAGGAACCATTGGCTTTATTTTCCTGAGAAGAAATATATATTTTACAGAGTAGGTTTTTACGATAATATTTTCAACAGCGACCGCCTTTCTGCCTATGTGGAAATCGGATTCCGACAAGATGCACAAATTGACATAAATGCCTGTCTGACGCGAGTCTTGAAAGATTTGGAGACCGCAGGCATCATATCTGGACAAAAACTTGTTTCGTCACATTCCGTTATCATGGACCCTGCTTATGTCCATGTTACTTCGGCCATGGAAAAAGATAGAGCCGAAAAGATGAAAACGCTCTCTTCCTACGATGTATATTCAATCGGTCGGTACGGAGGGTGGTATTATTGTTCCATTGAAGATAATGTGGCAGAGGCACTCTCGCTGGCTCGTCGTATATCGCATGAATAAAATGAATTATCCCCTTGTTGCAATAGTCATTCCCACACTAAACGAAGCGCTTTTTATCGGGCCTTGTCTGGATTCTATTCTCGGACAGAACTATCCATTCAATCGGCTTGACATTATGGTCGTGGACGGAGGCAGCGATGACAAAACTCATGAAATAGTAAACGGTTATGCCGATAAATGGTCAAATATACGATGGATCGATAATCCTCGGAAAATTCAGTCTGCTGCTTTCAACATCGGAGTCAGTCGCTCTTCTGCTTCGATAGTGGTCAGGATGGATGCTCATGCCCGTTATGCTAGTGATTATATCTCAAAATGTGTCGCCAAACTATCCACCAATCCCGAACTGGGGAATGTAGGAGGAGTGTGGAAAGTCGAAGCCGGAGCTCCCACCCTAATGGGAAAAGCAAATGCCGTTCTGAACCAAACCTCGTTCGGTATTGGAGGAGCGGCATTTCGCATCGGAACCAAAGCCTGTTTTACCGATACAGTACCTTTCGGTGCCTTTCCCCGGAAGGTACTCGATGAAATCGGACCGATGAATGAAAAACTATCTCGCGGAGAAGATAACGAATATAATGCACGCATCCGAAATGCCGGGTACAAAATCTATTTTGATCCCCAAATCATTTCGACCTATTATTCCCGACCGACCCTTACCTCTTCCGTCCATCAAATGTACCGCAACGGACGTTCGATAGGAGTATTATTGCGAACTTTTCCACGGGCCGTAGGACTTCGGCACGTCGTTCCAGCCTGTTTTGTTGTGGGAATGCTCTCCTGTCTGTTGTTCGGTTGGTGGGTTCCTATTTTATGGAACGTATTGATATGGATACTAGTAGTGTATTGGATCGCAGCTCTGGGAGCAACAGGGTTGGCATGCCTCAGATTTGGATTCGACATGGGATTCATACTGCCGATATTATTTTTTTCTGTCCACATTGCTTATGGGACAGGTACCGTATATGGATTTTTAACTAAAAAAATATAAAATTTATGCAAATACCATTTTCCCCGCCAGATATGACGGAAGCAGAGGAGATCGAAGTCGCCCAAGTCCTTCGTTCGGGATGGATCACCACAGGACCTCGCACAAAAGAATTTGAACGCCAAATTGCTTCATATTGCCATACGCCCAAAGTCGTATGCCTGAACTCTGCCACAGCCTGTATGGAAATGATTCTGCGGGTACTGGGTGTAGGGCCCGGAGATGAAGTCATTACATCGGCATATACCTATACGGCTTCGGCCAGCGTAGCCTGCCATGTGGGAGCAAAATTAGTCATGGTCGATACAGCGCCGAATTCTTTCGAAATGGATTATGAGCAACTGGCGCAGGCTATCACGTCCCGGACAAAAGTCATCATTCCGGTGGATCTGGCAGGAATTATTTGTGATTACGATCGTATTTTCTCTATTGCAAACGATAAAAAACAACTGTTCCAGCCATCCAACAAGTTGCAAAACTCTATTGGTCGAGTAATTATTCTTGCAGATGCGGCTCATGCATTTGGAGCAAAACGGAACGGTAAAATGTGTGGAGAGATTGCTGATTTTACCTCCTTTTCGTTCCATGCGGTAAAAAATCTCACCACAGCAGAAGGTGGAGCACTGACTTGGCGCTCGATTCCTGGAATCGACAACGAATGGCTTTACCAACAATTTCAACTTTTGTCCCTTCACGGCCAAAATAAGGATGCATTGGCCAAAACACAACTCGGTGCATGGGAGTACGATATTGTCGCTCCTAATTTCAAATGCAACATGACAGATATCATGGCCGGTATCGGATTGGTACAGTTGAAACGTTACCCCGAAATATTGCGCCGCCGCCAACAGATTATCAACCGTTATGATGAAGTGCTGCGAGATCAAAACCTGCAATTACTCCTCCATTACGAAGAAAATCACACTTCGAGTGGTCATCTCTATCTGGTACGCCTGATAGGACGAGAAATCGACGAGCGTAACGAGATCATAATAAAAATGGCAGAACGAGGCATTGCTTGTAATGTCCATTATAAACCTTTGCCGATGATGACGGCATATAAGAATCTCGGATTCGATATTGCGAATTATCCAAACGCTTATAATCAATATCGTAACGAAATTACACTACCATTACACACACGTCTCTCTGATGAAGAAATAGAATATGTCTTAGCTAATTTCATCAATCTCATTTCAAAATAATAGCTTCGTTGAAACGTGTCTTTGATCTTATTGTAAGCAGTCTGGGACTGCTGATTTTAAGTCCATTGCTTCTTGTATTGGCAATATGGGTTAAATGCGACTCTCCGGGGCCCATCTTTTACCGCCAACTGAGAGTCGGGCGAGGTAATCAGGATTTCTGGTTATTCAAATTTCGTTCGATGCAAGTGGAGGCAGATAAAACGGGATTGATCACCATCGGAGGACACGATCCTCGGGTAACACGTTCGGGATATTATATCCGAAAATACAAATTGGACGAATTACCTCAATTGATTAATGTGTTCCGTGGTGATATGAGTTTGGTAGGGCCGAGACCGGAAGTCCGGAAATACGTTAATTTGTACACTTCGGAACAATTAAAAGTTTTGCAGGTACGACCTGGAATAACGGACCCTGCTTCAATTCGTTATCGGAATGAAAATGAGCTATTAGCACAAGTCCCTGATCCGGAAAAATATTACCGAGAGGTAATTATGCCTGATAAATTGAAAATCAATCTAAAATATATTGCCAATATCTCTTTCAAAAACGATTTACAAATTATTCTCCATACGTTTTTTGCCATATTAAAATAACCCAACTATATGTAGATTCAGGGAGTTTTTCTCTTATATCCGATGGCGACCATAGGTCGCCATTTTTTACCAAAATTATATTTAGATATATACAGTCGTATAAATTATGACTATTATGTAAAGTTGCAAACTGTATTTTGCAACTTGTTTTGTTCATTCAATTTAAAGTATCAACTTTCAGACTACGAACCGGGGCCGTCGCCAATGATAAAAAACGCCGTTCCCCGATCGGGGAACGGCGCAGCCGAAATGTCGGCGAACGGCTATTTCGTAAATTTGTTCTGGTGTTTCAACGCACCCGAAGCGTCGTAAATCTTCACGTCGATGTTGCGGGCGTCCGCCTTTACGTCCATACGGGTCAGATTGGGATTGCACAGCACGGGGAAATCGCAGCCGTTCTCGCCCTTGTCCCAGAATTTGTAACGGTGGATATGGGCCGACAGCATCAGGTCGATGCCCGCACGGTTGAGAATCGGGACGAACAGCCGCGCCACCTCCGAGCCGCCGTGCCAGCCGCCGGGAGCAGGAGGCATGTGGCAGAAGACGATGCGCACGGGGGCGCTCTTGAAATCGGGCTCCTCGACCACGCGCGCCAGCCACTCGGCCTCCTCGGCACGGAAATCGTCGGAACGCATCAGATCCATGTTGCGGATGTCGCTGTCGGGCTTGTCCTCGCCGCTGTCGAGCACGATGAAGTAGACGGGCCCCTGACGGAACGAAAAGTAAGGACGCCCCGTCGACGAAGGAAAGTAGTTCATCCACTCCATGGCGAACGTACCGCGGTTCTCATGGTTGCCGCGCGCCACGTAGAGCGGCGTATCGGAGGCGAAGAGCTCCGACGACGAGGTGAGGTAGTGATCCATCAACTCGCTCTCGGCGTCGATCGACGTGGTCATATCGCCGTTGAAGCAGACGAAGTCGTACTTGCCGGGCTTCACGTCCTTGTAGAGAACGCGCAGGATCGAGTCGTGCTCGTGCATGTCGTTCACCACCGAGAAGGCGACCTCGCTCTTCGAGCGGTCGAGCGTCGTCACCTCGAAGGGCTTGTGCCGCAGGATGTCGCTGCCGAAGCCCTCGCCGAAGATGACGCGCTTGCGGCCTTCGTTCACCAGCACGCCGTTCTGCATCACCCTGTAACGGTAGGTGGTGGCGGGTTCGAGTCCGCTCACCGTCACCACATGGAGCTTGCCGATCGGACGGCGGCCGTTGAGCACCTGATAGTATTTCGGACGTTCGGTGTTGTAGAAATGCGTACCGTCGTCGGGTGCGATCTCGACCCACGAGACGGCGTCGATGTTGGTGGTCCAAACCACCGTGAACTCCCGCTCGCCCACCGCTTGGAGGTAGGGGCCGGAGACGACATGCACCGAAGGCTGCGCGGCGGCCGTCATCGGCAGCGCGAACAGGAGGCCTGCCAAAAAAAAGTAGAGAAGTCTTTTCATTTTCGAGAATACGTTTAGGGTTCTGGTTCGCCCGAAATATACGGTTGAATATACTGCAAATGTAAAGAGAAAAAATCATAATTCCATAAGTAACGTCTGCCTTTCTGTTGTTCTTTACGATTTTTTACTTACATTTGCATAAGCAGTCGAAACAATACGAACCGCTTTCACTGCCGCGCGGCACACCGCTGCGGCAGTGAAACTCAAACTCAAACCGAATGATGACACCCGAACAAACGAAAAAATTCAAGTACTGGCAAACCCGCACCATCATCGTCTCGATGATCGGTTACGCACTCTACTATTTCGTGCGCAAGAACTTCAACACCGCCATGCCGAGCATCGAGGCTACCTTCGGCATCACCAAGACGCAGCTCGGAATCTTCCTGACCCTCAACGGCGTCATCTACGGCGTTTCGCGGTTCATCAACGGATTCATCGCCGATCGGGTGAGCGCCCGCAAATTCATGGCGCTGGGCCTGGCGCTCTGCGCGCTCGTCAACATCGGGTTCGGGTTCAGCGACAAAATGGCCCTGCTCATCACGGGCACGGCCGGCGGCAGCGAATACATCACGGCGCTGACGATCATCATGGGTTCGATCCTGCTGCTGAACGGCTATTTCCAGGGCATGGGCGTGCCGCCCGTCTCGCCGCTGATGACCCACTGGGTCCCGGCCAACGAACTGGCGACCAAGATGTCGATCTGGAACATGTCGCACTCGATCGGCGCCGGTCTGATTTTCGTGCTGGGGGCGCTTCTCGTCCACCACTTCGACAACAGCGCATGGCGTCTCTGCTTCCTCGTTCCGGCGGCCATTTCGCTCATCGGCGCAGGTGCGCTCTATCTCACGCTGCGCGACAAGCCGTCGTCGGTCGGACTGCCCGAGCTGGAAACGCAGGCCGCACCGCCGGCCGTCGGGGAGAAGAAGGAGACCACGTCGGACTCCGCCTACCACAAGGCGTTCCTGCGCCGCATGGTATTCGGCAACCCGATCATCTGGGTGCTGGCCGTCACCAACTTCTTCGTCTACATCGTCCGCTTCTCGATGCTCGACTGGGGCATGATGCTCCTGCCCGGTTCGAAGGGCGTATCGGTCGCCGTGGCGGGCATCATGGTAGCCGTCTTCGAGTTCGTGGGCGGCAATCTGGGCATGGTCGTCGCAGGCTGGGCCACGGACCATATCTTCGGCAGCCGCGCCCACCGCACCTGCGTGTTCTGTATGCTCGGCGCCATCATCTCCACGGCGATCTTCTGGCTCGTCCCCGACACGGCCTCGGCATGGGTACTGGCCATTCCCTTCACGCTGATCGCCTTCTTCATCTACGGCCCGCAGGCATTGCTGGGCATCGCGGCGGCCAACCAGGCCACCAAGGAGGCGGCGGCCAGCGCCAACGGCATCCTGGGTATCTTCGGTTACGCCAGCACGCTGATCTCGGGCGTGGGATTCGGCTACGTGGCCGACCACTACGGCTGGGGCAGCACCTACATCGTGATCCTCGCCTTCGCCGTCGTCGGCATGCTGACGATCGCCACGATCTGGAACGCCAAGGGCGACGGCTACGAAGCGGCGGCGAAATTCAACGCCGAACGGGAGAAAAAAATCAATCTGCAAGCATAATAAATACACCATGCAACCCACCAAAGAAGGAAAAATATCGGTTTCGGTCATGTGCTCCGATCTGATGAATCTGGAGCGCGACATCAAGCAATTGGAACGCAACGGCGTGGATTACCTCCACGTGGATGTGATGGACGCCCATTTCGTTCCCAACCTCACGTTCGGCGTCGATTTCATCGCGGCGATGCACCGCGTAACGAAGCTGCCGCTCGACATCCACCTGATGGTCGAACACCCCCTCCCGATCATGGAGGCGATGGACATCCGTCCCGGCGACCGGATTTCGCTGCACGTCGAACTGGGGGAACAGCTGCACGAGCTGGCGAAAGCCGTCCGGGCGCGCGGAGCGCATTTCGGACTGGTGGTGAATCCCTCCACGCCGGTCGAGGCGCTGACGCCCTATCTCGACGAGATCGAATGGGTGATCCTGATGCTCGTCCAACCCGGTTTCGCCGGAGCGAAGCTCATCGACGGCATCCTCGACAAGGTCGCTGCCGCACGCCGCTTCCTCGACGAACACGGCCACCCCGAAACGGAAATTTCGGTCGACGGGTCGGTAAGCTGCGAACGCGCCCGCCTCATGCGCGACATGGGCGCCTCGATCTTCGTCGGCGGGACGGCAGGCATCTACCGCAAGGGAATGACCCTCGACGAAAGTATCCCGCTCTTCCGACAGGCAATAAAATAGCACGAAGATGAAGCCCCCTCTCGAACACTCTCACTCCCTTCCGCAGACACCGGCGATCGTCAACGAACGGCACCGCAAGATCATGGCACTGTTACACCAGCAGACATCGCTGTCCGTTTCGCAACTGGCCCACATGCTCGGCGTCTCGGAGGTGACGATCCGCAAGGATCTGACGCTGCTCGAACAGCAGCAGATGCTTTACCGCGTACACGGTTCGGCGATCCTGGCCAACCCCTACATTCAGGAGCGTCACGTCAACGACAAGGAGAAACTCTGTTCCGACCAAAAACGCGCCATCGGAGCCTATGCCGCACGGCTCGTGGAACCGCGCGACACGATTCTCATCGCTTCGGGGACGACGACGCTCGCCATGGCGCGCGAGATCCGCGAGGTGGAGGAGCTGACGGCGATCACGACGTCGCTGAGCGTCGCTACGACGCTCGCGGAGAACGACGAATGCACGGTAATCCAGCTCGGCGGTGTGCTGCGCAACAGTTCGTTTTCGGTCGTAGGGCCTTTCGCCGAACAGATGCTCCGGCAGTTTTCGTGCAGCAAGCTCTTCTTCGGGGTGGACGGTTTCGATCTCAACTACGGTGTGACGACGACCAATCTCATGGGTGGTCACCTGGCGCTGATGATGATCGAGACGGTGCAGAAGGTCATCGCGCTGGTCGACTCCTCGAAATTCGGCCGGCGGGGATTCTGCAAGATGTGCGACGTCGACCGCATCGACATGGTCATTACCGACGACGGCGTGTCGCCGATCGTGGTCGAACAATTGCAGGAAGCCGGCATCGACGTCCGTATCGTCGAAGTCATCCGGACGACGGTGCCTTGACCCGCTCCGCATTGCATACGCCATACGGATCGGCCCAGCGGGATCTTCGTCCGTACAGGGAGCGGTACAGCCTTCCGATACGGATATGCACTCTTCCTCCGCCGGGAGCGTCGAAGGACGAGGAGCGAAGAAGCGTCGAAAGGGAATGAATTTTTTTACTCAGAATTTGGAATTTTAAAAATTATCCTTAACTTTGCACCACGATTCGAACGAAAATCCGTTCCGGATCGGGATGGTGCCATAGCTCAGTTGGTAGAGCAAAGGACTGAAAATCCTTGTGTCGCTGGTTCGATTCCCGCTGGTACCACAAAGAAAATCAACCACTTGCAGCAATGTAGATGGTTTCCTTTTTGTCTTTTCCGTAGCGGTTTTACGGTGGTTTAAGGCTTTGAGTTAAACCGAGAGTTAAACCAAAAATCACTATGGATGCAGGTGTTAACATTCTCTGTTACAAATCAAAAACTCTTGCCAACGGCGCACATCCGCTGATGATTCGTGTCTGTAAAGACGGAAAGAAGAAATACGTTAGTCTTGGTGTGTCTGTTTTACCGCAGTTTTGGGATTTTACGAAGAACCAGCCGAAAAAGAATTGTCCCAACAAGGCATATATCGAAAAGATTATTGCGGACAAGAGTAGCGAGTTTGCCGAGCGCATCATCGAACTGAAAGCCGAGAAGAAAGAATTTACGGCTACAACGCAGACTGAACGGCTGACAGAGAGCACACGAGCGAGACGCACGGTAGGCGAGGTGTTCCAATCTCAAATCGAGAACTTGAAACAAACGGGGCGAACGGGCTATGCGTTGTCGCACCAAGAAGTCTACAATTCCTTGTTGAAATTCAACGGACATCTGAATATCTACTTTTCAGAAATTGATACCGTTTGGCTGAAACGCTATGAAACTTGGTTGCGGGGACAAGGTTTTTCAGAAAATACAATAGGCCGCCGATTCCGTACTTTACGGGCTGTCTATAATGTAGCCATTGAGGAAAAGTGTGTGAAAGCGGATTATTACCCGTTCAAATCCTACAAGGTTTCCAAACTGCACCAAGCGACGGCAAAGCGAGCCATAAGTAAGGCGGACATCATGCGGATTATCGAATATCGCAATAATGATTTCTACAAGCAATTTGCGGTCGATTTGTTTGCGTTCGGTTATTTTATGGGCGGGATTAATTTCGTGGACATAGCCTACCTTAAAACGGATAATATCGTGGATGGACGACTAATCTACACCCGACGCAAAACGCATAAGTTGATTAGGCTACCTTTACAGCCCAAAGCGCAGAAAATTATAGAGCGTTACCGACAAGATGGTGCGCTCTTTTTGTTTCCTATACTTTCTGCATTTCATAAAACCGAGCAACAACAACGCAATCGAGTTCACAAAGTCATTTCCAAAGTGAACGAGCGACTGAAAGAGGTAGGGAAAGAGTTGGAAATCCCTATCGACTTAACGACCTATGTTTCGCGGCATAGTTTCGCCACAGTCTTAAAACGAGAGGGTGTAAGCACGTCGATAATTTGTGAATCATTAGGCCATAGTTCGGAAAAGGTTACCCAAATCTATTTGGATTCGTTTGAGAACTCGCAGATAGATGCGGCGATGGCCAATCTGCTATAAGATAAAGGGCAAACATTGACAAAGAAGCTAAATTGAGCCTCTATTGATGTTTGTCCTTTATTTTTTATATCTTTATAAAGCATAAGGAATAACAAAGTAATATACCAACCTTTCTAAATTTATCTTTATGGAAATACCAAATTATTACAAAGACACTTGTGTCGCTTACAACAGGGCCTATAATGTAATTAGCCTTGAAGAGTACAAAGCTAAAATGTTAGCTGATGTTCCAGAAACAAAAAATTTGATAATATGGCGTAGATTAATTCCAGAGGGGTGTTTTAGCAATGCTCTTTTTATCTGTGATTTCAATGGATTATTAAGGCGATACGGAGAACGGTGCAACTACTGTGAGGGGCTCGCAATATCCAAAATAGCTTTAGATAGCGATAAAGAACCGACTGTGTTAGCAGTACACCATAGCTTCATTTACTCTAATAAATACGAGTGCTATGTAGATTGTACCCCTGGCAATAAATATCATCCTAATCTATACTTATATCTTTTATCCGACGAATTGAAAGAAGATGCATTGGAAGAATATTTAGAATCTCTAATGTCCGAAGATGAGAACGGAGATGATGTAACAACCCCCAAATTTATTCACGATGATTTACCGTTAGGTGTAGATGTCCCTAAAAATTGGTTACTATCCAACGAAAAGCATAGAGATAAAGAGTGAGACAGCAAAGAGAAATATAGGATAATGTTTTACAGCCAACTTTACCCAAATCTATTTGGATAGCTTCGAGAATAGCCAAATCGACGCGGCGATGCAGAACTTGTTGTGACTGCCGTTATCGAGAAAAGAGGTGCCCGGCTTCGCCGTAGCACCCCTTTTCTCTCTTGCTTGCGTGAGTAAAGCGAGAAAGGTTGCGATTCTTTTTTTGTGCTGACGCAACCTCTGTTTTTACCGTTACTCGGCATTTGCTTCACTCTCGGTGGACTTTTCCTTACCGTCGGTCAGCGGTTCTGCGAATATTTGGATTTTCGTTCCGAGGACGCTCTCGACGCCGTACTCCATCACTCGGCGCATTACGGTTTTGCCCTCGAATACCACGTGCTCGGCCACGTTTTCGCCCTTTAATCCGTTCTTTCGGCAGTACTCCCCGAAATCCATTAGGTTGGTCAATTTGCGGGCTTCGTTCTTAATGTCGTAACTTGCCCGCTTGGGGTCTCCGTAGGTGCGTTCTGCGGCCTCTTTCAGACACATCCGCTTTGTTTCGGTGTTCTGCAAGGCCGACGGCAGATTGTTGAACATTCGCCTTGCGACGGTCAATGCCGACCAAATCGGCGCACTCGGTGCACGACGGCGCGAGGTCGGGTTTGTCTGCGGCTCTTTCTGCTCGGCGGCAGGGGCAGCATTGGAGGTTGCGGCGGCAGGGGCCGTTACTTGCTTGATTGCTGCGCTCTCGGCAGCAGGTGCAAAAATCTTTGCCATAATTCAGTATGTTTTTAATGTCGTCGGCTTCATTGCTTTCGACACTGCAAACATACTGCGATTTCGTCCCGTCTTTAAGGAGGAAAAAACCAGCGCTTTCCCCCTCCCTTTTCCTCAGTCGTAGATTGCCGAGAGGGTCTGCGGAATTTTGCCCCTATAATCTTTCATTATCCCTTTCAGCGGGTCGTCGCTGTCCAAAAATGCGGGGTTGTCCGTGTAACGGTACATATAGACGATACGGGCGAACAGCAACATTCTGTTATAGGACACGAGCGACCCTTTGCGCCGTTTGGGTTTCCCTATCCGCCTGCATCGTTCCAATGCCGCGAACAACTCCCGCAACCGCTCCGTAGCGAAATACATCTTATAGGACAGTACGGGATAATCCGCCTTGAAGTCCTCCGAACGGTAAGCAAAGAGGTTGTCCGCCCCTTTCCGCTTCAACTCCTCCAATTTGACGTGCAGGGCGTCAATCATATCCCGCTTAATCATCGGGTGTACGTCCAAGTTCTTGCGCCCCTTGCGAATCTGAATCATCACATCGCCCATATCGTCGCCTAACTTGCCGAGCAACTCCCGTAACAGCATCCCGTGCGAACGGGATTTTATATCGACGCATTTGACAAACTGATTCTCGGCCCAATCATAGATAAAGAGCACCGCCATCCAAAATTTCTCCGCATCCAATTCGTACCCCTCCAAAGTGGATACGATTTCGTCGTTGTTCATAAACTGCAACTTGCTGAAAGGGGCCTTGATTAGTCCGTTGCACATACGATTGAAAAAACGGTACGGATAATAGCCGCCGTTCTCATAATCATCGCAAAGCAAATAGACATACTCCAAATCCTCGGTTTCGCTCGGTTCGGGTTCGAAATAGACCGAGCCGTCCTCATATTCTATTTTCGTGCTCATTGTCAGGTGGTTTTAGCACCCAAATTTAACATTTTCGGTTGTAAATAACACCTCGCCGCCAAGTAAAAGTTACTGATAGCACTTGAAACGCACGTTTCGGGAGAATAACAGAACAATAAAGCGACGCAAAACCCCTTGATAAGACTTTTTCACACGCATCGGGAGGTGTTTTAGAACAATGAAGCGTGCGAATTTCCGCTAATAGCGACTTTTCGCAGGTTTTCGGCAGGTCGAACACACTCCGCCACCCCGTAAACAGCCCTATAAGGCCATCTAAGACATAGATAAAAATGTTCGGATTAATTGCTGTCCGACCTTTGTTCCAAATAAAAAAGGTGCTATCTTTATAATACGAAAAAGGAGTAGTCCTAATGTCGAGTCCGTCCATAATCGGGAGGTGTTTTTCAGCACCTCTTTTTCTTGTTTCCGAGTGTAATATTTTTTGATTCCGAAATGGACTATCTCTTTAATAATAACAATACAAGATTAAAAATAATTACAGATTTTATCTTACTAAAAACGAATTACTTATGCAAAACTGAACCATCGACGCACCCAAAGATGCAAAATTTCTTCGGGACTTTATGACCGAAATTCCCGTGAATTGTCTTTTTAACAAGAAAAAGACGGGATGCGGGGCTACCGAACTGGCTATCCGCAATTCCATTCCCACCCTTATCGCTATGCCTTACGTGGCATTGGTGAAGAACAAGACCGTCTGCCGCACCGACGATATAGAGGTGTTGGGCGTGTACGAAGACATTACCGAGTGGGACATCACGCAATTCGCCCGTACCCATTCCCCCTTAAAGATAGCCACGACTTACGACTCCCTGCCGCGTGTCGTTTCCGCTTTACAGAGCATCGGCATAGACCCTTATAAGGAGTTGTTCCTGCTGGTGGACGAGTGGCACGTGCTGTTCAACTCCTATTCGTTCCGACACCGAGCCATCCGAGAACTGCTTGCGACGGCGGCACGCTTCGACCGTGCGACCTACATGACGGCGACCCCCATAGAGCGGGAATACATGTTGGAGGAACTGCGCCACCTGCCGACCTGCGAAATCGACTGACCCGACCTTACGGAGGTCAAAGTACGTTCGCGGCAGACCAACAAGCCCGACAAATACATCGTGTCGGAGTGCGTCAAAGTCCTGCGCGACGAATTGCCCTACAACCTGCATATCTTCGTCAACAGCGTGGAATTTATCGCAAAGGTCATCGACACGCTCAAACTCGCTCCCGAAGCCGTTAAGATAGTCTGTTCCACGAGCGGGGACAGTCGGCAGGAGAACCAGCGCAAGTTAGGCAATGCTTATCCCATCGGCCAGCCCTCCGACCCTGCGAAGAAGATAAACTTTTACACCTCGACCTGCTTCGAGGGGTGCGACATCTTCGACCCCGACGGCGTTACATTCATCGTCAGCGACGGACGAAAGGCGCACACGCTGTTGGATATTTCCACGCTCTTCACGCAGATATGCGGACGCATCCGAGATTCCCGTTACAAGACGCAAATCGTGCATGTTTATTCCACGACCAAATACAGCAAGGCCGTAACGCTCGACGAATTTGTTGCGGCTACCCAGCGGACGCTTGCCCAAGCCGAAAAGTTTGCATCCGACATCAACGCAGTAGACGAACCGAGCCGAGAGAAACTATTGAAGAAAATCCCCTACATCAACGAACAATATGTGCGGATAGCAGATAACCGCCTTATCGTGGAAAAGAACCTCGCCAACATGGACATCGTGAACTTTAAGATAAGCCGACATATTTACGCGACCTATGTAAACCTTACCGACGAACTGCAACGAAACGGCTACAAGGTAACGGTACAGACATACAGCAAAGTCGTGGAACACCTCGCGGCCAACCCGACAGCGCGGACTACTTTTCGGGAGTTGTTCGATGAGTACTGCCGATTGAAAACAATGACCGAGCAGTTTTTCGTGGTAGAAAGCCCCGCCGAACTATGCGCCGTGATAGAACAGCGGCATCCGCTGGTGAAGCAGGCTTACGACAAGTTGGGAACGGCCAAAGTGCAGGCGTTGAAATACCATGTCGGCAACATCCGCCGAGAGTTGGTAAAGGGGCTTTCAATCGGCGACGACTATAAAATCGTGAAGATGATAAACGCCGCATTTCAGAAGCAGACACCGATTGCCAAGAATAAGGCGAAAGAACGCTTGCAGGAGATTTACGACACGCTGGGTCTGCAACGAAAAGCCAAAGCGACAGACCTTGCGCAATGATACGAGATAAAGGATGCGCCGACACGAATAGAGGGAAAAACGACGGCGTGTGTGACAATTATTAGGGACAAGATGATTGCGAAAGCTTTGTTAAAATCTACAAACTCCGATAAAATCGAAGGGTTTATTCAATAATAAATAAATTAGATTTTTGTGTCACTATCCTTATTGTTTAATGACATAATTTGATCAAAATATTCTACAATATAATAAGTAGTCTTCCCCATATCGTACATAATATGGATAAAACAAATGATTATGAAATTAATAAATGTTTCAAGTGTTAGTGATGAGAATATCCAACCATCAATTATTACAGGACTATGATAGCATATCAATAGAATAATCAAAGCCCCTAATAATGTTATTTGTGTTTTTAAAGCTACATATAACTCATGATTTGCACCTTGAAATTTACGAGGAAATCGTCGCTTTATTTCAATCAATTTATTTGCTATAAAAGAATACATTGCAAAAGACAATGCAGTACAAGCCAAAATTACAGATACTAACGCAACACCATATAATTGTGCTAAAAAATCAGAATGTAGCCAGTGCGATAATAGGGAAATGATTGAACCAATCGCAATAAACATTGAGATTAGCACTAATCTGTTTATTATATTTTTAGCACATTCGGACATAAGGCCTACTACTTATCCATTATTGACTTAATAAAAAATTCTAAACTATCAGGAGTTGCATTCTCTGCTTCAAAAGTGGTGTGAATTGTTTCAACTTTAATATTATCTGATGTTTGGTAAACTTTTCGGTCGTTCTTGAATTTATATTTAATGTTTCCTCCGCCTTCAGAAGAATACTCCACTAAAGCCTTTACTCTGTCATTCTTTTCGTTGATTTCATCTAACGTTCCCCGTTTCGGTGAATGCAATGAAAGAATTGTTTCATGACTATTTGTAGACTCGATAAGTTCTCGCATATCGCCTTTAAATCGTTCCGATATGTTTGTTATATTGGGCTTAATTAATTCAAATGTGATACGATCCAATTCTTGTGCCCGATGCTTTATATTTGTCCAAAAGGCACTTGATATAACAATAGGTTGAATATGTAAAACAACATTAAAATAATCTAAATATTTATTAAATGTTTGAGTTAAAATTTTGATTACGACATTTGAACTTTCAAACGCATCTTTATTACGGCTAATTGCGATAATTTGATGCTGCGGATCATTGTCTATTAAAATATCAACAAAGGGTTCGGACTTAACTTTTTTCTTTTTAAAGTCTTGATAAATTGCGGTATTTCTCACATTACAAAGCAAAAGATAGAAAAGCGAATCCCCCTTATGGATTAATTTATATGGCAGATTACTACGATGACTTCTAAATTGCGCTTTGGCTATAACCTCTGCAAAATATCCGTTCTTCTTAGCTTTAATTTCTTCTACCGTGTAAGGCACATTATCAATTGATAATTGCACAGTACTTTTAGGAACTAATTGGTACCGATAATATTCAAAAACAAATGTTTTCATATTTGCAAGAGTTTATTTCCAATAAAATTATAATAAAAATCTTATTCCGCAAAATCCCAAAGCATTTATTAATCAATCAGGGACAATCCCTATTTTTTGCCCCGCCCCCGTTTCAGATGGAAAACCGAATTTTCCTCCATCCCATTTAATAGGATTCCACATAAAACAGACCACCCCTATTTATGCCCGAAACCATATAACAGCATAAGATTATTGATATTACATGAAGTTGGATTACTACTGATAAGCGATAAACAAAAACTTAATCGCTATGAAAACATTAGACAAACGGGCGTCAGAGATTCTGCGAGCCTTGTTAGCCCTGCAAACATCCAAAATTGACAACACGGACGGAGCCTATATGCCCGTTTATATCGAGATCATCGACCGCTCGGAAACCTACAACCACATTTCGCTAGCACATTACGGGGAGCAGAACGGGGACATGATGCGCGACCCCGAAATGTTGTTTGCCCTGCATAAAGAAACACGGCAATTCATTCCGTACTACTACCGTAACGATTATATGGGAGTGGAGCAGTACAGCGTTAGATGGACAGACGAGGGCATTTTGCTGAACCGCCGTTTGCAGGCCGACCACACAAGTTTTGCTAATCAATGGCTGCGCAATGTAGCCGCTCAACAGGGGATTCGATGAATGCACGGCGAGTAGTACAGAATTGTGTTTTGAAGAATCAAAGCACGGTTATCGAGGAAATGATACGGGCAAACCTTATTTCCGAAGAATATCTTTATCCGTTCGTGGGTGATGTGATGGAATGGTGGTTGATTGATTCTTGGCTGGCCGAACGGCTGAAAGCGCAAGGCGAGGTTATCATCGAGGAATACGGTTGCTACTGGTGGGGCAGGCAATCCAGCGGGCAGGCTATTTACATGGATTATGTAATTCAGAGAATTTGCGGGGGAATCGACTGATTCCCCTTGCAAATCTGAATCCTATTATTTACTTTTGCAGAAACAACAAAATAAAGGCAAGAAAACCATGTAGCACGAATAGATTATTACGCTACAAAACGGGTCCCCCATCCTGTCCCGACTATATCATAAATCAAAACATTCAAAAAATGGGGACAGTCAAGAATGTAGAGTTGTCGATGCAATCCGTTCGGCGGCTATTGGAGCGTAATCATCTTGCCTACACGATTGAAAAGGATTCGATTCTTTTCAACCGACGATTCAACCGCAGGACGGGACAAAAATCCTATTATTACATCGGCTTTACAGAGGGCGAGAAGAAAATCGGTCGTCAAAGCATCGTGTTCGGATGTGTAGACTACAATGTTTACGACGAAGATTTTGCAATGGGTACATGCTTTCGCCAGACGATGTGTACCGACATGGCGTTTTTCGCATTCCATTTTCACGACCTCTTTCCCGATTTCTATCCGACCGACGAATACAACGATTGGAGCGAATGACACGAACGGCAGACTTTGCAGACGGACTGACAACCGACTGCAAGGTCTGTTTTTATGTAATGACTAAATAAATAAGGCTATGCCAGCACCATAGAATCAAAAATAAGGGCAACAACCCCGAAAAGGAGTTAGGGCTATGCATTTTTCCGAAAATGTTTCCTAAATTTGTGGAACATACGAACTACGGAAGCGTAAGTTTATTCTCGATGTTGAATCTGGGCAATTTAATTGCCATGAGAATAAGCA
>ERZ779869.586-NODE-586-length-40243-cov-4.628770_pt1 | contig 40243 bp, 30 predicted proteins | sample MGYA00511557_ERZ779869 | MGnify/ENA primary metagenome ERZ779869 (study PRJEB29588, sample SAMEA2154620) | human gut metagenome | biome: human gut; feature: human-associated habitat; material: faeces | place: Denmark | collected 2008/2010 ... | reverse complement strand
ACAATGGGCTTATAGCCCTAGTACAAACCACCCGTTTAACGGGTGGTCATGACTTTAGAAGCTACAATCACATCAGTTAAGATCAGCAAGGTAGATATCGCCGATGGAGAGGAACTGGAAGGAGCAACTATCCAGCTCATCGATAAAGACAAATGCAGGGGCGGTGCCCTTCGTTTGTAACACAATTGACATATATTTGCATTTGCTTTATCATGGTATTGTATGTGAAAAGTCGCATGCAGAAAGGAAATGTATCAATGAGTGAGAATGTAAATGTATGTGAGTATATAGAATCAAATTGTGTTCATGTTGAGGCAGATTGCTTTGACCTTGAACAGATCATGGAGAGTGGACAATGCTTCAGAATTTATAAACTTTCTTTGCAGGAGCAGGAAAAGCTTTGCAAAAGCATGGGTTTGGAGAATTGTGAAAGCATGGCATGGTATCGAGTCATGGCTGCAGATAAAAAAGTTTTTGTTTGCCAGAATGGTGTCCATCTGATATTCTTTTGCAGCAAAGAGGAATACAAGCAGTTCTGGTGTCATTACTTTGATTTGGATTTTGATTACCGCAGCTATGAAAAGGCAATTGATGCGGATGACAATTATCTAAAGTCTGCATTTGCATATGGAAAAGGTATCCGTATTTTGAACCAGGATCCATGGGAGATGCTCATCACCTTTATAATTTCACAAAGAAAAAATATTCCAGCAATACGTCAGGCAGTGGAAAGCTTATCGACGACATGCGGAACATGTATAGATAAGGAAAATGAGTTTTTTGCATTTCCAACGCCAACGCAGCTAGCAGGATTAAGCTTGTCTGATCTGCAGGATCTTTCTTTGGGATATCGGGCAAAATATGTGTATGAAGCTGCCCAAAAGGTAGCATCCGGGGAATTAGACATAAAAAAATGGGCTATGCTTGGTGATGACGACTTGCATAAAGCACTTCTTTCATGTTATGGCGTTGGTGAAAAGGTTGCAAATTGTGTGGCGTTGTTTGGATATCATCGTATAGGTGCATTTCCAGTAGATGTATGGATTGATCGAATCCAGAAAACATATTATAATGGAAGTTTTCCAGTAGAAAAATACGAAGGATTTGCCGGTGTCATGCAGCAATATATGTTTTATTACGAAAGAAAAATGGCCACAGATCATTCAAAAAAAGCACGTAAACAGTCGGAAAAATAGAATAATTCATATTTATTTCACACAAAATTTAGCACTCTCACCTTGACAGTGCTAATGAAAAGGGGTATGATACGAATAGGCTAAAATATGCCGAAAGCTTTGGAAATCCAAGGCAGAATGTGAGGTGCTTATGGAAGTAGATGACAGGCCGAACAGGCCCAAAAAACCGATGCTGACCTATTGGGTCATTGCCATCATTGTGTTTTTGATTTTAAATACATTTGTATTTCCGAATCTGTTTAGACGACAGGTAGAGCAGACGGATTACAGCACATTTCTCCAAATGATCGAGGAAAAGAACATTGGAGAAGTCAGCGTAGAAGATACGCAGATTACCTTCTCAGACAAGAGTGGTGAGCATATTTACAAGACAGGAACAATGAACGATCCTGATCTTGTAAATCGTCTTGAGGAAGCTGGTGCTGTATTTAGTAAGCCAATTGTTCAGCAGATGGGCATGCTTGAATATATGTTGATAAGTTATATTCTTCCAATTGCGCTTTTTGCTCTTTTGGGATGGTTTCTTTCCAGAAAAATGATGAGCAAGATGGGCGATGGAGAGAGCATGATGACCTTTGGCATGGGCGGCGGCTCCAAGAGCAATGCCAAAGTTTATGTAAAATCCGTTGATGGTATTAAATTTAAAGATGTTGCTGGAGAGGAGGAAGCCAAAGAACTTCTTCAGGAGATCGTTGATTTCCTTCATAATCCGGAAAAGTATCGCGAGATCGGTGCGAAAATGCCAAAAGGTGCGCTTCTTGTAGGCCCTCCTGGAACTGGTAAGACAATGCTTGCCAAAGCAGTAGCTGGTGAAGCAGATGTTCCGTTCTTCTCCATTTCAGGTTCCGAATTTGTCGAGATGTTCGTTGGTATGGGTGCCGCAAAAGTAAGAGATCTGTTTAAACAGGCCAATGAAAAGGCTCCATGTATTGTTTTTATCGACGAGATTGATGCAGTTGGAAAGAAAAGAGAGAGTGGTCAAATCGGCGGCAATGATGAGCGTGAGCAGACGTTAAATCAGCTGCTGTCAGAGATGGATGGTTTTGATGGTTCTAAGGGCGTTGTCATTTTGGCAGCGACAAACCGTCCGGAGTCTCTAGACCCTGCACTTCTTCGTCCAGGCCGTTTTGACCGCCGTATTCCGGTTGAACTGCCTGATCTTAAGGGTCGTGAGGATATTTTGAAGGTACATGCGGCAAAGATTAAGATTGCAGACAATGTTGACTTTAATGCAATTGCGCGAACAGCAGCAGGTGCATCTGGTGCTGAGCTTGCCAACATTGTTAATGAGGCAGCACTTCGTGCCGTCCGTGATGGAAGAAAATTTGCAACACAGACTGATTTAATGGAAAGTGTTGAAGTAGTTATTGCTGGTTATCAGAAAAAGAACCGTATTCTTTCAACGAAAGAAAAACTGATCGTTTCGTATCACGAGGTCGGACATGCGCTTGTAGCAGCGCTGCAGACAAATTCCGCACCAGTGCAGAAGATTACTATTATCCCGCGTACATCAGGTGCGCTTGGCTTCACAATGCAGGTTGATGAAGGCGAAAAGTATTTGATGACAAAAGAAGAACTTGAAAACAAGATTGCAACCTTTACCGGAGGACGCGTGGCAGAGGAGCTTGTGTTCGGTGATGTGACAACAGGTGCATCAAACGATATTGAGCAGGCAACTAAGCTTGCACGTGCAATTATCACCAGATATGGCATGAGTGAGTTCGGTATGGTAGCAATGGAAAGCTTAAATAATGTTTACTTAGGTGGAGACACCAGTATGAGCTGTTCACAGGAGACAGCTGCAAAGATCGATGATCTTGTAGTGGCACTTGTGCAGAAGCAGTATGAAAAGGCAAAGAATCTTTTAAATAGTCATATGGACAAGCTTCATGAGATTTCAAAGTTCCTTTATGAGCACGAGACAATTACGGGTGAGGAATTTATGGAAATCTTAAATCGTCCACAGATTGTGGCACAGGATTAAGCACAGATTTTGTCACAAAATAAATGAATTTGACGATGATTGCAAAAGAAATTAAATTTACCGTCATATTTTTGATCAAAAAATACAAAAAGTTAATAAAATGCTAATTTTATTCATTGTAATTATTAAGAAAATGCGGTAATATAATCTCGTTGCCTTAGAAAAAAAGTATTGCCCACATGGCAGGATTTATTCTGGGAGCAAAAAAACAGCTGTAAAAACAGAAGATACTGTTGTCTAAATTAAGGTACAGAAAGGGATATCGCGATGTTAGAATTAACAAACACAGAACAAGTGATCATGAAATGTATCTGGGAAATTGGTGACAATGTAGCTGTAGCAGACTTATTAGAGCGTCTGAAGACAGAGTATGGTAAAGAGTATGCTAGAACAACAATTAGCGTATTTATGTCCTACCTGCGTGACAAAGGCTATGTAACATATGAAAAGAGAAGTCATGCATATGTTTATAAACCATTAATCTCAGAACAAGATTATCAGAAAGAGTTGATGAAGCGCTATCAGAAGACTAGCTTTAGTGGTTCTGCGGTAGAGTTCATCCGTGCTTATCTTGACAGTCAGGAACTGACAGCCGAAGATCTTAAGGCTATTCGTGAACTGGTTGAGAAGAAGCAGCAGGAAGTAAAGTAAAATAAAAAATGAGTAATAAGCAATAAGAAAGGGAATCACCGCAAGGTGGTTCCTTTTTATGTGGCGAGATTGTCAAAAGTGTGGTAAACTGGTATGGTAGAAAAAAACCAGATACACTCGTGATATAGATCTGGATAAAAAATAGACAAAGCAGTACAGGCAAGGGAGGACATGCAATATGGCGAATCGTATCAATAAGATTATTTCGACAAAGGCAAATACATTGTATGCGATGAAAAACCTGATCAAAAAGGCAAGCATTGAGGAAATGTATATCCTTAGAGTTGAAGACTTCTGGCGCAATAAAAATCAAGTCTGCACAGAGATTATGGAAAAATTTGGTGGCTGCAGAATCGTTGTGCGAAGCTCCTCTACGCAGGAAGACTGTATGAAGTCCTCTAATGCAGGACATTATAAAAGTATTCTTGATGTAGATTCGGCGAGTCGTGCGCAGATCGTAGAATCAATCGAGGCTGTAATTCAGTCATATGAAAAAGATATAAAGGGTATTTCAAATGAGCAGGTACTGATCCAGCGCCAGGCAATGGACGTGTGTGTCAGCGGTGTTGTCTTTTCACGTGACTTAAAAGGAAAGCGACCATATTATCTTGTTAATTACGATGACTTGGGGTCAACAGACAGTGTAACAAGCGGTCGTGGCGGCAAAACGCTTTGGATTGCGAGAAATGTTTCACTTTATCAGCTTGAGGAGCGCTGGCGCAATTTGATTACAGCAGTAACAGAAGTAGAGAGCATCATAGAGGATATTCCGCTTGATATTGAATTTGCCATAGACAGCCATAATCAGGTGATTCTATTTCAGGTTCGTCCGCTTGCAGCAGGCTATCGTGAAGGACGTTATATTGATGATTATTCTTTCTTTGCAAGAAAGGGCCAGATTCGCCGGGAGTATGAGGAGCACCTTGATGCAATTACAGGAAAGCCGATGAAGCTTTCTGATATGGCTTTTTGGAATCCATCTGAGATCATTGGAAGCAATCCAAGGGCGTTAGATTATTCACTGTACCGCGAGATCATAACGCATCATGCATGGAATGAAGGAATCCGTACATTAGGCTATCGTGCATTTAATGAGGATCTTATGTATCAGGTTGGAAATAAGCCATATATTAACTTGACATATTCCTATTATTCACTGATTCCAGCAAGTATTCCGGAACCGCTCGCACTTCGTCTTATTCAGTATTATCAGACAAGGCTTGAGGAAGACCTTTCTGCACACGATAAAATTGAGTTTGAGATCATTTTCAGCAGCTATGATTTTATGACGGAGGAAAATTCAAAGAGATTGCTTCGTTATGGTTTTACCGAGGAAGAACGTAAACTTCTTGTGCGCGAAGTAAAAAAGCTTACGATTGATGCTGTAATGAATCAGGAAAAGATTTTAAAAGAAGATCTTGAAGCACTAAAGCGTCTTGAAAATTGCCGTGAGGAAATTGAAAAGCTGTTGTACCAAGATGTGTCAATTGACAGAATCATCGACAGTATTTTGACTTTGTTAAAAGAAATTCGCACAAATGGTACTCCGCAATTTGCCCGCCAGGCAAGACTTGCCTTTATCGCAAGAGCATTTCTTCGCACGCTTGTAGATGCTGGCTACTATACAAGTGAAAATGTGGATACTTTCATGCAGGGAATTTCTACAGTATCATCAGAATTTAACGATGATTTTGAACGCTTTTCTGAGGGTCTTATAAGCCGCGAGGAGTTTAACTTTAAGTATGGACATCTTCGAAGCGGCACATATGATATTCGTTCAGACCGCTACGATGCGATGAATTTTCGCCCTGCGCCATCGCGTATTAAAAAAGATAAGGTAAAGATTCAAAAAGATCTTGATATCAGTATTTTGACGCAGGCTCTGGAAGATACACAGCTTGATGTGCCTGCAGAGCGTATGGCAAAATTTTGGATCAGCGCAATTGAACAGCGAGAGTATTTTAAATTTGAATTTACAAAATCGCTTAGTATGGTATTAGAACTGATTCGTAAGCTTGGCTCAATTTTGGAGATTCGTACTATGGATTTGTCTTGGCTGTGTGTAGATGACTTTAAGCTATATGAGTCAGGCTGTGATCCAGAAAATTTAAAAAATCTTTGGATGAAGCTAATCACAAAGCGGCGCCGTTTAAATCATGACAGCCGATTAATTCTTCTTCCAGAAGTTATTTTGTCAGGTGCGAGCGTAGATGTGATTCCTGTGTATGAGGCACGCCCTAATTTCATAACGGCAAAGACAGTCGAGGGCGAGGTAGTGTTGCTTGATGAGGAGCCGGATGCTGATATCACTGGAAAAATTGTTGTAGTGCCAAAGGCTGACCCAGGCTACGAATGGATTTTTACAAAAAATATCAAAGGATTTATCACAAAGTATGGTGGTGCAGCTTCTCATATGGCAATTCGATGCGCAGAATTTAATATTCCGGCAGCAATCGGCTGCGGCGAAAAAATTTACGATACAGTATCACAGCTTGACTATTTGGAGATGGACTGCAGAAATGGTCTGATCAAGGAAGGCATTCAATATACAAATCTCCATGCGCTTATCACGCAGAGAGAGGGTGTCAACGATTACGGAGATCCAACTGATATACTAGAGGCTGGATATGTTGAATTTTATGAGTCTATTGGTTTTATTCCGCGTCCTGTTGCAAACCATACTAAAAACTTCGAGCGTCTGTTTGATGAAAAAATAGATCTTTTGATTGTAGTTGGCGGCGGTGCACTCGGACCGCAGTGGTATGACCGTAAACATGAGGAAACGGTACAGCCATATCGTGATAAGATGGAAGAAAAGCTTATTCACTACTGTGTTAATCATGGAATACCGATTATAGGTACATGCCGAGGCATGCAGTATGTGAATGTTCTATTCGGTGGAAAACTGGCATATCATCCTGATCTGCCGTGTCCTAGAGAGCGCGGTGAGGATCATAAGGTACGTTTGCTAAAAGAAAATCGAAGCATTTACGTTAACAATTATCATAAGGATGTCATTTTCGAGGATGCACTTGCAGACTGCTTTGAGCCGCTTGCAATAGATGAAGATAATCACACCATCGAGGCATATCAGTCTGAACAGATGAAGATTTTAGGTGTTCAGTGGCATCCAGAGCGAAAATTTGGCCATGCGGATGGAATTGATGAGACGCGCCGTCTGGTAAGAGATTTTATCTCGAAATTTATTCATTAAGCTAGAGGATATATACCATTTATTAACTAAGAAAAGAGGAAATAAGAGAATATGTACGATATGATTATAGTAGGGGCTGGAACAGCGGGTCTGACAGCAGGAATTTATGCGCTCAGATCTGGCGTTAAGCCGCTTATTCTGGAGTGTGAGGCTATGGGCGGACAGATTACATTGTCTCCATGTGTGGAAAATTATCCAGGTATTGCAAAGATCAGCGGAATGGAGTTTGCAGATGGACTGATGGCACAGTTGACAAATCTTGGCGGTGAGGTTACTTATGGCAAGGTAATTTCGACACGAAAAATAGATAATGGCTTTGAAGTTTGCACTGAAGATGGTGAGACATATGAGGGCAAAAATCTTGTTATTGCGTCAGGTGCGGCACATCGTCATCTAGGAATCGAGCGAGAGCAGGAGCTGATTGGAAGAGGAGTTTCTTACTGTGCTGTATGTGACGGACCGTTTTTTAAGGAGAAAACAGCGGCTGTTGTAGGAGGAGGAAGCGCAGCTCTTCAGGATGCGCTGTATCTGGCAGGCATTTGCAGCAAGGTGTATTTGATTCACAGAAGAGATACATTCCGCGCTGAGAAGAGTCTTATTGATCAGGTAATGGCTGAAGAGAATATTGAGTGTGTGATGGAAAGTCGTGTGACTGCACTTATTGGTGAAAAGAAGCTGACAGAACTTGAAGTTACAAATCTTTCAGGTGAAAAGAAGACACTTGTGGCAGATGGCTTATTTGTTGCAATAGGAATGGAGCCTCACAATGAAGTATTTAGAGATCTCGTAGATCTTGACGAGGCTGGATATGTAATTGCCGGTGAAAATTGTAAAACAAGGACACCGGGAGTTTACGCTGCAGGAGACTGCCGTACTAAGACGGTGCGTCAGCTGACAACAGCAGCAGCCGACGGAACAGTATGCGGACTTGTTTGTAAAGCAGTATAAAAATAAAACCTTCAAATACATTCGATAAAAAATGTATTTGAAGGTTTTTTTGTTTGTATTATGCTTCCTCAGAGATATTATTCTCGGCAGCTTTTTGTGCCTGCGCAGCACGATGCTTTTCAAGAATACGGTTGATTCTGTCAGTCGGATTTAATAGACCATGAATTGATACATTGTGATTTAAGTTATCAATCAAAAGTGCAATATACTTGCTCAGATCAACATTTACATAGTACGGACGAGATAGCAGCTCTGGTCTCTGGTAAACAAGGTTAGTGGTCAGGATATGATCAATGATACCCTGCTCATAAGCAGCATCAAACTTTGCCAGGCCATTTGTAAACAGACCAAAAGTAGCAGCAGCGTAAACCTTGCGTGCCTTACGGCGTTTTAATTCGCGTGCAACATCAAGAATGCTGTCACCAGAAGAAATCATGTCGTCGATAATGATGACATCCTTTCCTTCTACGTTGGTACCTAAAAACTCGTGAGCAACGATAGGGTTCTTTCCGTCTACAATGCGGGTGTAATCGCGGCGCTTGTAGAACATACCCATATCAACACCAAGATAGTTAGTCAGCTGGATTGCACGGCCCATGCCGCCCTCATCTGGGCTGATGACCATAAGATGCTCATTGTCAACCTGCAGATCTGGCTCTGCACGAAGCAGTGCTTTGATAAATTGGTATACACACGGAACGCTCTCAAATCCATCACGTGGAATTGCGTTCTGAACACGTGCATCATGAGCATCAAAAGTAATGATGTTGGATACACCCATTTTTGTAAGTTCCTGAAGAGCCATAGCGCAGTCAAGAGACTCGCGGGAAGTACGCTTGTGCTGGCGGCTTTCATACAGGAATGGCATGATTACATTGATACGGCGTGCCTTGCCTTCAACAGCAGCAATGATACGCTTTAAATCCTGGTAATGATCGTCTGGAGACATGTGATTCACATATCCGCACAGAGAATACGTTTGGCTATAGTTACAAACATCCACCATAAGATACAGATCGCAGCCGCGGACTGATTCCTCGATAACGCCCTTTGCTTCACCGGAACCGAAGCGAGGATTCTTTGCTTTGACAATGTAGCTGTCCTTGCTGTATTCAGAGAAGTGAAGCGCAGTAGATTGTGCATGACTTCTCTCAGCGCGCCACTCAGTCAGGTATTGATTAACCTTCTGTCCAAGGCTTGCGCAGCTTTCAAGTGGGATAAGACCCAGTGTGCCCACTGGTATCGTGTTCAGATTCTTTTCGTTTGGCATGATGACCTCCATGATTATAATATGCAGCTTACCTGCGTCCAAAAGTACGAACCTTAACTAATCATAACATGAAGATGTCGAAGATTCAAGCCTTACGTCGAAATGGATAAAAAAGAAATTTACGTAAAAAGAAAGAAAAATTTGTGCAACATGACCCCAGAGAATCAAAGTCATAAGCGAATTAGCAGTGGTCATGTTATTTTTTAGAAAAAAAGATATGTCTACGAATTTCTTAAATCTTCTCCAAAAACAGGGATAGGCGTATATTGCCCCATAAGTCGTGAGGAGATTCGCTCAGTGTAGGTACTTTGAAGCTCTTCTGGGCTTAGATTTGTTGAGATAATAGTTGTTTTTCTTGACAGATCACGCGAATTGATCACATGAAACAGCTGACTGATTACAAAAGGAGTCAGATTTTCAGTTCCAAGATCATCAATAATCAACAGGCTGCATGTGAGTGCATATGAATCATTTTCTGATGAATCATCGTTGTTAGAATGAAAACGCTGCATAGCTGATTCAAAAAATTCAGGAGCAGTCATATATAAGACAGAAAAGCCTTTGTCAAGAACAACCTTTGCAATACAGTTACAAAGAAAGGTCTTGCCAACGCCTGGATTTCCAAAGATTAAAAGACTAGGGTTTCCATCCTTGAACTGATAAGCATATTTTTCATAAATAAGTTTGAGACGCTGCATATGGGCGCGATTACTCATTCCGCCAAGAAGTGGATTTGGTGCATCTGAATAGCGGTTTATATCAAATGTGTTAAAATTTTCACGTTCCAAACGGTCTCTAATGCCAGATTGTTCATAGAGTAAGCTTATGCCAGCCTGCTCAAAGCAGTGGCATTTGCGGTTTCCGTCAAGATATCCAGTATCTTTACAGTCCGGGCAGCTATACTTTGGCTGAAGATCATCAAGTGTATAGTGAAGAGAAGAAAGAAGCGCACCGCGCTCGCGTCTAAGTGCATCAATCTGCATCTGCGCATTTAGAGCCTGCGCTTTATTGCCAGTGATTTTAGCCTTTGCAAGAGCAGCGCTAGATGTCGGAAGAAGCTTTGAAATCTCAAGAAGTCTTGGGCACTGCGCATAGATATGGCGCAGACGTTCTTCCATTTCATGCTGGTGTTGGAAACGGATGCGGCTGTAGCGGCGCATCAGTTCATTATATTGTGAATTGGTCAGAGCCATAAAAAGTCAATCCTTTCTGTGATAATCATTCATTTGAATCCTGACTATACTGCTTTAAAATCTTTTCCATGTAATTATTATTTTTGCGCTCAGTAAAATTACGAAACTGCTGTGTACCCTTTGCGACAGAAGAAGCACGGTTTGAACTGGTGCGCTTTGCAGCATCACTTTTTACCTTTTGATCGCGCTGATTTTCAGCAGCCTGTGCATCAGCAAGTGAATGCACATTTTTTTCCTTCCAGCGCTTTAAGATGCTTTCTGTAAAATTAACATTTGGGCGCTGACATTTTTTCATCGTGATATTGCAGGCATAAACATAGACATCTGTAGGAAAACTGTAATCCTTGATCCATTTATTGATATATTCAAGCTGAGCCGGAGCAGGAGTCTGATTGTATAAGCCATATGCCTTCATGATAGCATAGACAGTATCATTATGAAGCAGGTTGTACTGACGAATAGCATCAAGTGTATGAAGACCCTTTTGATGCCAGGACTGGGCAACAGAATCAATAAATTTCATATTAAGCTTGCCCTTGCAGTGATTAGCGCAGTAATCAACAAGATAATCAATGACATCTGGTGAGCGGTTAAACTGAAGATACCAATAGCCAAATGATTCTGTGTCTGCATAATTAAGCGGATGCGAAAAATACTGCTGCCATGCCGACATATACATGTTAAACTCTGGATCGTTCTCAAGAAGAATCAGCTCCTCTTGGGAAAGATGAAGTGACTGTATAGAAGGGGTCGCATTTGCAGCAGAATGTGTAGTAGTTTGTGTGGAAGCCATTGAGCCAGAAGCATTTGCAATGGTTGTATTTGCAGGAGAAACTAAAGCAGGAGTGGGCGTAGGAATTACAGATTGTACGCTTGGAGCAGGTGCAGCAGTCTGTGTAGGTGCAGTCTGTGCAGAAGCCTCTGTCTCTGCCTGAATAGATGGATCTGTAAATGCAACTCCTGACAATTCGTGACCCGATGTAAAGCTAAGGCGCATCAAACCAACAGATTCCCAATAACTAAGAGAACGAAGTACCTCGCGCTCTGAAATATCAAGCCTGTCACTAATTGAAGCACTGCTTAAACCAGTGGCTGATGTCGAGACAGCGCGAAGCAAATATAGGTAAACCTTTACATCCGTACCGGAGGCGGCAGGAAGAAAACGGTCTATAAAATAGCCGGGAACAACAAGGGTATCTATGCTGAGCCGGTTCTCCAGTAAAAGAAAGGACATAAAAAACCTCCAAAATCCAAGTATCATCTTTGTAAAGTATAGCACAAGTTATTTCTTTTGAAAAGCGATAAAAAATCCCCAATTATTTCCCTTAGGATCAGGGCAAGCAATTGGGGATTTTGCGAATACCTTATTTAGAAATTAAGTCTTCTCCGATTTTTACAACATCACCGGCGCCCATAGTGATCACCAGATCACCAGAGGCTGCATGCTGCAAAATAAATTTTTCAATTTCTTCAAAGGTTTCAAAATAATGAGCACTTGTACCGGCCTGCTCTAACAAAACGCGGATATTGTCGGAGCTTATGCCAAGATCATCAGTTTCTCTTGCCGGATAAATTTTTGCAAGAACGACCTCATCTGCTAAGGACAGAGCTTTTGCAAAGTCAGTAAGCAAAGCTTTTGTTCTTGTATAGGTGTGCGGTTGGAAGATGCACCAGATCTTTTTGTGAGGATACTTCTTTGCAGCAGTAAGTGTCGCTGTGATTTCCTGCGGATGATGTGCGTAATCGTCAATAATAGTAATTCCATTTACGACACCCTTCTTTTCAAAGCGTCTCTGTGTGCCATGGAAATTCAAAAGACCAGCAGCGATGGCATCCATTGAAAGATTCAGCTTTTTGCAAAGGGCAACGGCAGCAAGTGCATTGTAAACATTATGCTCTCCAGGAACACTTAACTGAATGTGACCAAGTGTAGTGTTGCGTGCATCTGTGACGTCAAAGGAAGCCTGAGCAAATTCATTATATGAGATATTAGAAGCACGATAATCGCAGGATTCTCCGTGTCCAACAGTGATAATCTCGCAGTCAAGTCCATTGATCAGCTCAGAAAGATTACGAATATCACCGTTAATTACAAGTATTCCATCCTTTGGAAGTTTTTCCATAAATAAGCGGAAAGAATGACGGATATCGTCAATGTCCTTAAAGAAGTCAAGATGGTCTGCTTCAATATTAAGGATAACTTCCATAGTAGGATAGAAGGATAAAAAGCTGTTTGTGTATTCGCAGGCCTCAGTGACAAAAAGATTTGAGCCACCTACGCGAATATTTCCTCCGATTGTTGGAAGAATGCCTCCGACAGAGATTGTCGGATCAGTATCAGCAGCCAAAAGAATTTCAGTAACCATAGAGGTCGTAGTTGTCTTTCCATGAGTTCCAGCAATGTTGATTGCCGTTTTATAGTTTCTCATCAGCTGTCCAAGAAGCTCAGCTCTTGTTAACAGCGGGATATTGCGCTTTGTTGCATCAACAATCTCTGGATGTTCAGGATGGATCGCTGCTGTGTAGACAACGACATCTGTTCCCTGTGGAATGTGAGAGATGGACTGATCATAAAAGATAACAGCGCCAAGTGAGGACAGATGGTCAGTCAGAGGTGATTCCTTAGAATCAGAGCCGCTGACGGTAAAGCCCTCCTTCATTAAAACCTCAGCAAGTCCACTCATGCTGATGCCGCCAATTCCAATAAAATAGACATGGCATGGATTTTCAAAATTAATATGGTACATGGTACTTCCTCCGAATAATCAAGTTAAATAAGCAAAGTCAATACTGAAAAACAGTTGTTTCTTAACACAAATTCTGCTTGATTTAAGTATACTCGATTTTGGAGGAATGTAAAGCGTAAATGTTATTATGCTGTGCGAATGAACGCCTATTCACAAAACCGCAATATTTACAGTATGCCCGAAGGTGAATGGATTTCATGAGCCGGACACTTGAAGCAGGTCTTTCAAAGTAATGTATAATAAGAAAGAACCTAACAGGAACCTGCGGAGTTTGGTCCGGCGACGAAACCATTGCACCGAAGGGCATTCGTAACCCGACGCGTGAACTGTAACAAATAAATAAAAATGCATAATTTTTTTTCTGTAAATTGTTCACTTTTTGAAAGAGATGTGCTATAATAACGACAAGTACTAAAAGATTACAGTTCCCCAAACGCCTATTCACAAGACTGCACTTATGTGCCTTCACTGTTAGACAGTTTATTTCACTTGATGACAGGCGCTTGGTGAACTGATAACACAACAATTAAAGAACAAAGGGGTGATTTTGTGGTTAGAAAGGAAATGATCGCCATGTTATTGGCGGGCGGACAGGGAAGCCGTCTTGGAGTTTTGACTTCAGAAGTAGCGAAGCCAGCTGTATCCTTCGGCGGGAAATACAGCATTATTGACTTCCCATTAAGTAACTGCATTAATTCAGGGGTGGATACAGTAGGTGTGTTAACACAGTATCAGCCACTTCGTTTGAATACCCATATCGGCATAGGTATTCCGTGGGATCTCGACCGTAATTATGGCGGAGTGACAGTACTATCTCCATATGAAGCAAACGAGAACAGTGATTGGTATACTGGTACTGCAAATGCAATTTACCAAAACATTCGCTATATCGACAGCTTTAATCCAGAGTATGTATTGATTTTAGGCGGTGATCACATTTATAAAATGGATTATCAAGTGATGCTTGATTATCATAAGGCAAACAATGCAGACGTTACGATGGCTGCTATGCCTGTTCCGATTGAGGAGGCAAGCCGTTTTGGCGTGCTGATCACAGATGATACAGGCCGTATCACTGATTTCGAAGAGAAGCCTGCACATCCAAGAAGCAATTTAGCTTCCATGGGTATTTACATATTTACATGGTCTGTGCTTCGTGAGGCATTGATCACAAATAAAGATATTCCAAACTGCGACTTTGGTATGCATGTCATTCCATATTGCCATAAGCGTGGTGACAGAGTATTCTGCTATGAATTTAATGGATATTGGAAGGATGTTGGAACACTTCATTCCTACTGGGAAGCAAATATGGAGCTGATTGATATCGTTCCTGTATTTAATCTGTATGAAGAGTTCTGGAAGATATATACTAAATCTGATAACCAGCCGCCGCAGTATATTGCAGATACGGCACAGATTGAGCGCTGTATCATAGGTGATGGCTCTGAAATCTATGGAAGAGTACGAAACTGCGTTATTGGACCAGAAGTTATTGTTGAAGAAGGTGCAGAAGTTTATGATTCCATTTTGATGCAGGGTGCTGTAATCAAGAAGGGAACAAAGATTTACAAGTCAATCATCGCACAGGATGCAGTTGTTGGAGAAAATTGTACGATTGGTGTCGGTGAGTATGCAGACAGCCAGTATAATAAGAAGGTTTACTGCTGTGATCTTGTAACCGTTGCAGAAGGCTCCGAAATTCCGGATGGCGTTACAATTGGAAAGAACGTAGCAATTGCCGGAAAGACCGCTATCGAAGATTATCCGGATGGAAATCTTGTAAGCGGCGGATACATCATCAAGGGAGGCGAGGAAGAATGAAAGCGATTGGTATAATTTTAGCCGGTGGAAACAACAAGAGAATGAAGGAGCTGTCATATAACCGTGCGATCGCTGCTATGCCAATGGTAGGAACCTATCGCAGCATTGATTTCGCGCTGAGTAACATGTCAAACTCCCGTATTCAGAAAGTAGCAGTTTTAACACAGTATAACACCGTATCCTTGAATGAGCATTTAAACTCTTCAAAGTGGTGGGATTTTGGAAGAAAGCAGGGCGGTTTATATGTATTCACCCCTACTATAACCGCTGAAAATAGTAACTGGTATCGGGGTACAGCCGATGCCCTGTATCAGAACCTGCATTTCCTCAAAGGAAGCCATGAACCATACGTGGTTCTGGCTTCTGGCGATGGAATTTATAAGCTGGATTATAATAAGATTCTGGAGTACCACATTCAGAAGCGTGCTGATATCACTGTTGTCTGCAAGGAAATGCCAGAGGGAGAGGATTTAAGCCGCTTTGGACAAGTGAAGGCAGATGATGACGGAAGAATCCGAGGCTACGAGGAAAAGCCAATGATTGAGACTTCCAGAAATGTTTCATGTGGTATCTATGTAATCAGAAGACGTCTTTTGATTGAGTTAATTGAGCGTGCAGCAGAGGAAGATAGATATGATCTGGTCAAGGATATTCTGATCCGTTATAAGGATATCAAGAGAATTTATGCATACCAGCTTGAAACATATTGGAACAACATCTCCTCAGTTGAGGCTTACTACAGAACAAATATGGATTTCTTAAAGAGAGATGTCCGCAGTTATTTCTTCAAGGAAGGCAACAGTGTATTCACAAAGGTAGATGATCTGCCGCCGGCAAAATATAATCCGGGTGCTAATATTTCAAACAGCCTGATCGCATGTGGAAGTATTGTAAACGGTACAGTTGAAAACTCTGTTGTATTCAAGAAGGCATATATTGGAAACAATTGTGTTATCAAAAATTCTATTATCATGAACGATGTTTATATCGGAGACAATGCAGTCATTGAAAACTGCATCGTAGAGAGCAGAGGAACCATCGAAGCAAATGCATGCTATAAGTCAGAGCCAGGTGATATTCGCATCGTTGTAGAGAAGAAAGACCGCTTCATCATTTGATAATACCAGGGGATCAAAGTCACAAGCGAATCATGCTTGCATGAGAAAGCTTGTGACCTTGATCCCCGCCAAAAACATGAGGATGAATCGAAGCGAATCCGAATGTATATCTATATTATTATAAAAGAAGAATAAAAATTAGCTGCACAAAGGCGTGCAGAGGACGGAAAGGCAATACTGGGATGGAAATTACAGATGTGAGAGTGCGCAAAGTTGCACTGGATGGTAAGATGAGAGCAATCGTCTCTATTACGCTGGACAATGAATTTGTGGTTCACGATATCAAGGTGATCGAAGGAGAAAAGGGAGTATTTGTTGCGATGCCAAGCCGTAAATCGGCGACAGGAGAATACCGAGATATCGCACATCCCATTAACTCAGAGACAAGAGATTATGTGCAGAAGATTATTCTCGAGAAATACGAGGAGGCTTTGCAGGAAGCATAAACTCTGAATAACAATTCGACAAAGATATATGGATACTTATAAAAGAAAGACTGCCTTCGGGCAGTCTTTCTTTCTCTTGCAATTGTCGTCTTCATTCGGTATAATGTGGCTGAGGGAAAATGTAACGTAATTATTTTTGGAAAGGCGAGGTTTTAAAGTATGAAAAGGAGAAAGACAGCAGCGGGACTATTGGCGGCATCACTGCTAGTAGGAGCAGCGCCGGTGGTGACAAATGCGGCGCCAGTGAGAATTGTATCAACAAGCATAACAGAACAGTCTTCGTCAGGCTATCGTGTAAATGTAACATTTTCGGCAGATGCAGGTGTGAGCCGTGTTATGATGCCGACATGGACAGAGGCAAACGGACAGGATGACATTGTGTGGCATCAGGCAAGTGTTAGTGGTAATACTGCATCATTCTATGTTCCAGTCAGTGCCCATAAAGGAGAAAGCGGTGCATATATTACGCATATTTATGTATATGATAGACAGGGACAGTTTGCGCTAAAGGGTGAAAATGTAACAGTTCCAGCATCGACATCTGCGTCATCAAGCCTTTCAATTGGTGATGTTTCTATTACGGAACTTAGTGCATCGGGCTACAGAGTTACGGCAAAAATAAATGCACCGTCAGGAGTAAGCAAAGTATTGATGCCAACATGGACAAACGCAAATGGACAGGATGATCTAGTGTGGCATCAGGCAAGCATAAGCGGTGATACAGCTACATTTTATGTGCCATCAAGTGCCCATAAGGGAGAGAGCGGAGCATACACGACTCATATTTACCTATATGATAAAGCAGGAAAATTAGCACCATTAAAGGGGGTCAATGTAACTGTTCCATCAGGTGCAAATCCTGGAGGCAGTTCAGGAAATAATAATGGCAGCGGTACAGGTGTGCTGTCGATGGCGATTCCGTATGTAACAGAATTATCATCAAATGGTTTCCGTGTTACGATTCAATTTAATGCACCTGCAGGCTATAAAAAGGTTTCAACTGCAGTGTGGACAGCAGCAAATGGACAGGATGATCTGGTATGGCATAACATGACCGTATCTGGAAACACAGCGACATGCTATGTTCCAGTAAGTGAGCATAAAAACGAGCACGGTTCATACATTGTGAATGCGTATGTATTTGAGACTGATACAAAATATGTACTTCAGGGAATGACCGTTCCAGTGCCGTAAACAAAGAAAAAGGAGGAACAAATGGCAAAGAAAAGACGCAGCTGGGAAGACTATCAGAAAAAGAAGATAAAAAGAGGCAAATCAGGTGCGCCTATTGTCATACTTTTGGTGCTGCTTGTAATTGCATGTGCAGGCCTTGGTGTAGTGGCATGGGTATGCCTGCGCCCAGTGACGCTTCCACATGTGCAGCCAGATCAGGCATCATCGACGAAAGCACCTGTGGAATACGAAACATGGAAGGCAACAGAGGCGGCTGCGGATGGTGCTCTTGTACAAAGCAGTGATCCAGTCGTACAGGCTGCTAATTTAAAGGCAATGCAGTACGATTATGACGGTGCAATTGCACAGATTCAGTCAATACCTGGCTATGCAGATAATGAAACATATGTTAGCTGCATTAAAAGCTATGAGAGTTTGAAATCACAGGCTGTACAATGGACAGACTATGATAAGATTACACATATCTTTTTCCATAGTCTTATTGTTGACAGCGAGCTTGCATTTGCAAGCTATAAGAGCAGTGATTATGATCAGGTAATGACAACCATCGAAGAATTTAAGGATATAATGCAGTCTATGTATGACAAGGGTTATGTTTTGATAAGCCTTCATAAGATTGCAAAGATGGAAACGCAGCCAGACGGCACCGTGCAGATGGTGCAGCAGCCAATTTATCTTCCGAGAGGAAAAAAGCCATTTGTACTTTCCGAAGACGATGTATGCTATTATGAGTATATGACAGGAACTGGATTTGCGACAAAGCTCTGTCTTGATGAAAACGGTAAGGTTGTAAATGAGTATGTTGAGCGTGATGGAAGCGTATCATATGGTTCTTATGACGTTTTGACTGTTTTAGAGGATTTTATTGAAACACATCCTGATTTTTCTTATCAGGGTTCAAAGGGTATTCTGGCATTTACAGGATATGATGGTATTTTAGGCTATCGCACAAGTGATTTCTGGTACAATGAAAATTGTGACTATTACGTTTCTACACCTGCAAACGATAAAGAAAAGCGCGAAGATCATACGTCACCAAATGAAAATATTGAGCAGGACAAGCAGACAGCACGAGAAGTTGCACAGGCAATTCGCGATCTGGGCTGGGAGCTTGCCAGCCACAGCTGGGGTCATCTGAATATGACAAGTACAAGCTATGAACATCTTGTATGGGACACAGATATGTGGGAGCGCGAAGTAGAATCTATAATCGGAGATACAGATATTATTTTATATCCGTTAGGAGCAGATGTAGGAGACTGGAGACCATCACAGTATACATTTGAAAATGAAAAATTCAAAAAGCTCTGGGATGTAGGCTTTAGATATTTCTGCAACGTAGACAGTACTCAGTACTGGCTGCAGTATGGCTCAAATTACATGCGTCAGGGCCGCCGCAACATGGATGGTCAGATGATGTTTAAGCAGATGGTTTATCCAGAGAAGGTACTCACAAGTGATCTGTTTGACGTATATGATGTCTTTGACAGACGCAGACCGCTTCCTGTAAATGGAATAACAGTGCCAGAAGATTTTGATCTGCAGGCACTTGCCGATTCGCTTGGAATGAGTGACCGTATAATAAATTGAACTAACATGAGCGCCATCGGGGACAGGGACGCCGCGGCAATTGCTTTTTTAATGCCACCGTCCCTGTCCCCAGTGGCAGAAGGAGGAAAAAACATGTATATCATAGCAGGTCTGGGCAACCCAACCGCACAGTATAGAGGAACAAGACATAACGTTGGCTTTGAGGTTATTGATTACCTTGCTGACAAATACAATATTGATGTAACAACAAAAAAATTTAAGGGCTTAATTGGAACAGGCGCGATTGAGGGACAAAAGGTTGCTCTAGTAAAGCCTCAGACCTTCATGAATTTAAGCGGAGAGTGTATTCAGGAGGTCATGAATTACTACAAAACAGATATCTCTGATTTAATTGTAGTATATGATGATATTAACCTAGAGCCAGGACAGCTTCGCGTGCGTGGTAAAGGAAGTGCAGGCGGTCATAATGGTATGAAAAATATCATTCTGCATTGCAATTCACAGGATTTTCCAAGAGTGCGTGTCGGAATCGGAGCAAAGCCGCCAAAGATGGATTTAGCAGACTTTGTACTCAGCCATTTCCAGGGCGAAGAAAAAAAGGCAATGGAAGACGGCTACAAAGAAGCAGCAGATGCAGTATGCTCCTTAATGAACAACGGACTAGAGGCAACCATGAATCATTATAACCAGAAGAAAACAAAATAATGATAAGGAGGGTCAATTGTGGGTATTTTTGCAAATCCGCTGACGGACCTGCTGGAATATGAAGACTTTTCAAGAGATTTTTTGAAGGGAACAGATCCAGTGGGCATGACAGGCTGTATTGACTCCGAGAAGGTGCATTTTATTAGCACCTTTCTTGGAGAGAAAAAAGTGCAGCTTGTTGTGACGTACAATGAACAGCGGGCAAGGGAAATTGAGGAAGATTATAAATTATTTTGCAGTCAGGTCTATGTGATTCCACCGCGTGACCTGATCTTTTTTAGCGCAGATCTGCAGGGAAATGCCATCATTGCAGAGCGCATGAAGGCATTTGCAGCACTTTATCAAAACGAGGCGAAGGTTATCATCACGACAATGGATGCGCTCATGAGCGCGGCAGTGCCGTTTGAACAGCTGATGAGTCATGTGATAAAGCTAAAAGAAGGTGATGAGCTTGATCTTGAAAAGCTAAAGCATGACCTGACTGTGATGGGATATGAGCGTGTAGGACGTGTGGAGGAGCCAGGACAGTTTACTGTTCATGGAGGTATTGCTGATGTATATCCATTGACAATGGAGGTTCCGGTTAGAATCGAGCTTTGGGGAGATGAAATAGATACGATTCGCTGCTTTGAACCGCAGAGCCAGCGCTCAATGGATCAGATCGAGTGCGTATCTGTTTTTCCAGCGGCAGAGGTGATCGCAGATGATACGGCAAGACGGCGTGCTGTGGGAATGATTCAAAATGAGCTTGAGAGCCAGTTAGCTGTCTTTAAAAAAGTAAAGGAGCCAGACAAGGCGAAGCGTCTTCGTGAGGAGACAAACCGCATATTAGAGGCACTTGGCGAAGATGTTGTATTAGAGGCACCAGACAGCTATATAAGCTATTTTTATCCGCGCACTGTTCAACTTTTTGAATATTTTGATGAGAAGAACACGTTAGTTTTCCTTGATGAGCCGATGCGTCTTAAAGAGCGCGGTGATGGTGTGCAGGCTGAGTTTGAGGAAAGCATGAAAAATCGTCTGGAGCAGGGCTTTCTTTTGCCAGGTCAGACAGCGCTTTTAACACCGGCAAAACATGTGCTTGCTGCTTTTGAGCGCGGTCAGGTTGCAGCACTGTCTTCACTTGACAGCCGCCTGGCTGACTTTACTGTGGTAAACAGCTACGCAGTAAATGTTCAGAACATGAACACATACCGTGAAGGCTTTGAACTTTTAATTAAGGATTTGACACACTGGAAGAAGGAAAAGTACCGCGTTGTCCTTTTGTGTCCGTCAAGAACTCGCGCAAACCGCATTGTCAATCAGCTTATAGAGTATGATCTTTTGGCATATTACAGCGAGGACGAGGATAAAAAGATAAATCCAGGTGAGATCATGGTCACTTACGGAAACCTTCACCGTGGCTTTTTATATCCGATGCTAAAATTTGCTGTTATCACAGAGAGCGATATCTTTGGCGTTAAGAAAAAGAAAAAAGAAAAAAAGAGCCACTATCAGGGTCAGCGAATAAGTGATTTTGCGCAGCTAAAGCCTGGTGATTATGTGGTGCATGAAAATTATGGACTGGGAATTTATCGCGGAACAGAGCGACAGATTGTGGATAAGGTAACAAAAGATTATATTAAGATAGAATATGGTGATGGCGGAAAGCTGTATTTTCCTGTTACACAGCTTCATATGATCCAAAAGTATGCTGATTCAGAGTCTAAGCAGCCAAAGCTTAACAAATTGAACGGCCAGGAGTGGACAAAAACAAAAAGCCGTGTTCAAAAAGCAGTCAACAACATTGCAAAGGAGCTTGTGGAGCTTTATGCAGTGCGCCAGAGTGGTCACGGTTATCAGTATGGAGCAGACACTGTATGGCAGAAAGAATTTGAAGAGCTTGTACCATTTGATGAGACGGCAGACCAGCTTGCAGCAATTGATGCGACAAAAGCTGATATGGAAAGCACGAAAATCATGGACCGCTTAGTGTGCGGTGATGTAGGCTACGGAAAAACAGAGATTGCCATCAGAGCTGCCTTTAAGGCTGTGCAGGACAGTAAGCAGGTCGTATTTCTTGTGCCGACAACTATTCTTGCTCAACAGCATTACAATACATTTGTTGAGCGAATGAAGGACTATCCAATTCGAATTGAACTTTTATCACGCTTTCGCACGTCAGCGCAGATCAAGGCATCACTTGAGCGCTTAAAAAAGGGTCTTGCCGATATTGTAATAGGAACGCATCGTGTGCTGTCAAAGGATGTTGTATTTAAAGATCTAGGCCTTTTGATTATTGATGAGGAACAGCGCTTTGGTGTCACGCACAAGGAAAAGATTAAGCAGCTTAAAAAAGACGTTGACGTGCTGACACTAACGGCAACACCGATTCCGAGAACACTTCATATGAGTATGATAGGCGTGCGCGATATGAGTGTGTTGGAGGAAGCACCGTATGAGAGAAGACCGATTCAGACATATGTAATGGAAATGAATTGGGAGATGGTTCGCGAAGCAATAAACAGAGAGCTTGCCAGAGACGGACAGGTTTATTATGTGTATAATCGTGTCAAGGATATTGATCAGATTACGGCACAGATAGCAAAGCTTGTGCCAGATGCAAATGTTGCCTTTGCACATGGTCAAATGTCAGAGCGTCAGCTAGAACAAATCATGATGGACTTTGTTAACGGTGATATAGACGTGCTTGTTTCCACAACTATTATAGAGACAGGCTTAAACATTCCAAACGTAAATACTATTATCATCCACGATTCCGACCGCTACGGACTTGCACAGCTGTATCAGCTAAGAGGACGTGTAGGCCGTTCAAACCGCACTGCCTATGCTTTTATCATGTATCAGCGAAACAAGATTTTAAAAGAAGAGGCTGAAAAGCGTCTTCAGGCAATTCGTGAGTATACAGATCTTGGCTCTGGTATTAAGATAGCCATGCGTGATCTGGAAATTCGAGGCGCTGGAAATCTGCTTGGCAGTGAGCAGCACGGTCATATGGAAGCAGTAGGCTATGATCTGTACTGCAAGATGTTAAATATGGCTGTCAAAAAAGAAAAGGGTGAGCTTGAGATGGAGGAAACCTTTGAAACAACGGTGGACATTCCAATCAGCGCTTACATTCCAGACAGCTATATACGAAACGAAGAAGACAGGATGGAAATCTACAAGCGTATTGCAGCAGTCGAGACAGAGGAAGAGTCAATGGATATGATCGACGAGCTTATCGACCGTTTTGGAAGTGTTCCAAAGCCAGTCACCAACTTGCTTGAGGTGTCAATCCTTCGTGCGGATGCGCATTCTCTCTATATTAAAGAAATCAAGTCCTCGTCAACAGAGATTCGCCTGTTCATGCATCCAAGAGCAAAATTTGACACGATGCGTGTGCCGGATCTGATACAGTCTTACCGAGGTGCACTTCGTCTGCTTGACAAAGACAATCCTTATTTCTTATTGAGGGCAGGAGATGGCGCAGTCAAAGAAAAAACGCTGACATTGAAAACATTGAAAAAACTGTTAAGCGATATAAAAACGTTGATTGTTTCATAAAATCATGCTAAAATGAAAAGCAAAGTTCACGAGGCGCCCGATAAAGAAGATGCACTTCGGAGCGTTGATAGAGAATATAGAAATAGAGTGAGGTAAATTTATGAACCGAATTATGAAGTATGCAGCAGCAGCCCTCGCAGCAGCTACTGCCGTTAGTACATTAGGCGGATGCGAACAGTTAGAGAAAAAGGCACCAGAGGATACAGTTGCTGTTTCATTTGGCGATACAAATATCATGCTGGATGAGATTACTTATATGATACGTTCCATGGAGTATACCTATGAATCCTATTTTGGATCAAACATCTGTGGCAACGATATGGGCGATGGTTCAGGCATGACAGTCGGTGATTACATCAAGCAGATGTCTCTGTCACAGCTTCGCCAGACACTTGTATTAAATGAGTATGCAAAGAAAAATGGCATTGAGTTAAGTGATGATCAAAAAGCAAAGGTAGATGAGGCAATTGAAAAGCTTCAGACAGAATCAGAGGATTATCTGGAAGCAGTCGGCGCAACAGATGAGCTGATTGAAAAGACATATACAGAGAATGCAATTGCAAATCTTGTTTATATGGATCTTGTTGCTGATGTTGATACAACAGTTGGTGATGATGAGTTCCTTCGCAAAAAGATCGCATATGTAAAGCTGACGCCAAGTGAACTGACAGAGACGACAGCAGCCGATGGGGCAACTACAGAAGTGTCAAGTGATGAAGACAGCAGCGAAGAGGCATCTTCTATAGAGAATACAGAAGCAGAATCAGAAAGTGCATCCAAGGATGTAACGACTTCCACAGAAGAAGCAAGCAGTGAAAAAGCATCAACTGAGGCAGTATCAACTGAGGAAGCATCAAGCGAGAATGTTTCAAAACTTTCCTCTGAGGCATCCACTGAAGATTCAACTGAGGTAGAAACACTTTCAGAAGAAGAGCAGGAACGTCAGGATGCGATGAACGATGCAGCAGACAAGATCCTTAAGGAATTTGAGGAAGGAAATGATGCAGCAGACTTTATCAGTGATTATCAAAATGACAGTCACTTTACTGCAACAAATTCTGAGATTTCCATTAGTGAGGATGGAACTGCTGTATATAATGCATCTGCATGGGCACTGGCAACAGACGAATGCACTGTATATAGAAGCGATGACGGCAGCATCTACATCATCCGCTGTCTTGATGATAACGATGAGGAAGCACGTCAGAGTGCCATCGATTCAGAGATTGAAAGCAGAAAGACAGCATTGTTCTCAGAGAAATATGCCGAGATTCAGGACGATTCTTCCAAGTTTAAGGTAGATGAGGATGTGATTGACACAATCCGCTTTACAACTCCGGTTTACGTAGCACCAAGCGAGGAAGAAACATCAGAAAGTGAAACTAGTGGCGAGGAAACATCAGAAAGTGAAACTGGCGAGAAAGAATCAACAAAAGAAGAAAAATCAAGTGAGTCTGATGAGTCAGAGGAAGTGGTAAGTGAAGCTTCTTCAGAGGAAGAGAGTAAATAATTAAGAGCCGCCTAATATCGGGAAAGGCACAGTAAAGTGTCATTTTCCCGATTGCAGGTGGCTTTTTTGGCGAAAAACGCGCTCTCTTTCTTAATCGTTATCCCGATTTCACTTGACATCTCGTAATAATTTTGTTATAATGCCCCTCGAAGTGTAATAATTTTGTAATATTTAGTAATAGTTCACTCGTGAATTGTTACTGCGAAACTAGCGAGGGAGTGCAAGCTTACTCGCTCGCAGATAAGAATGTAAAGAGGTTTTATAAAGAAAGGCTTGGTATATATGAAGATCAAAGGAAACAGATTTGTTACGTCAATATTAGCAGCGTCTATGCTGTCTGGTACATTTTTTGTTCCGGCATCCGCAGGTGAGCTTGAGGGTGAGAGTGCAATCGCAGGCATGGCTGTTACATTGAATAACTACTACGCAGGAGAGGAAACTCCGGATGAGGCAATCTTAGATTATCTTGTTCCTAAGGCTCAGGCAACATCTGAGGCTGAGAGTGAGACAGAAACCGAAGAGCCAAAAACCGTTATGGCCGCTACTGTTGCTGTCACTTCAGATGCTTCTAATGTAGGACTGGTAAGCGCAGCAGGTTACTTAAACGTGCGTGAACAGCCATCCACAGGCAGTGTAACAGTCGGAAGACTTTTCAGTAACTGCCAGGTTAACATCAAAAGTTCCGTAAACAACAGCGAAGGCAGCTGGTATCGTATCACTTGCGGCGATGTAGAAGGTTATGTAAGCGCAGCTTACGTATTAGTTGGCACAGCAGCCAAGACTGCTGAGGACAATATCCAGAACCGCTATGCAGTTGTTACAGCAGATCAGTTAAATGTTCGCGACAGTGCATCTGACAGCGCAAATGTTGTTGGAACTGTATACAAGGATGAAGAGTACGCAATCATTGAGGATCAGGGTGATTTTGTAAAGATACATATTGCAAATGATGAGGTTGGATATGTTTCAAAGTCCGGCATCACCATTAAGACTCAGTTCGCTCAGGCTCAGAAGGTAGACAATGAATTTGTATCTCAGGAACTGGAGAACTTCATGATCGATATCAACTACTCCAGAAACGTATACGAGCAGGCAATGGCAGAGGGAACAGGCGAAGGCTACTATCGTGCATATGCAGCTATCGTTTATGCAGCAGAGCTTCTTGGTTACTACAGCGAATTTGCAGCAGATTCTGGATTAGAAGATCTGGCAGCAACCTCAAAGCAGGAGCAGGAAAGCGCACTTGCACTTGCAGATGCAGCATATAAGTTAGCATCAGATTCCGGCTACTTTACTCAGGTTGCAGAATCAGTAGCATCAAGCGAGGCAGCAGCAGAATCCTCCGCAGCAGCAGAGTCTGTACAGGAAACTCAGACACAGCCATCAACAGATGCATCTTCTGAGGGAAATACAACAAGTAATACAGCTGAGACAACAGCACCAAGCAGCTCAGCATCTGATGAAACCATAAGTGTAGAAGTTCCGACTGCAGCATCTGTAACAGGCATTGAGGCTTGCTATCAGGGCGGTACAAAGTATGTGGGTGATGTTGTCTACACCGCAGAATTGTTTGTAAGAGTAAGCTACAGCGATGGAACTGTAAAGGATATTTACGACGGATGGTATTCACCACAGGTAGGTATGACCTTAAAGCAGGAGGGCTACAATGTTGTAACCATGTATTATGGTGATTTTAGCTCCAACCTTGAAGTATATGCAAACCCGGCACCGACTCAGGCAACCCAGCCGGCAGCCCCAGAGACACAGCCAGCGGCCCCAGAGACTCAGCCGGCAGCTCCAGCGCCAGCACCAGAGACACAGCCAGCAGCACCAGAGACTCAGCCGGCAGCACCAGAGACTCAGCCAGCAGCTCCAGCACCAGCCCCGGAGACACAGCCAGCGGCACCGGAGACTCAGCCGGCAGCACCAGCACCAGCTCCAAGCGGTAATGGACAGTCTATCGTAGACTATGCAATGCAGTGGGTAGGACAGTGTAATTATGTATGGGGCGGTACAAACCTGACACCAGGAGGCGGTGTTGACTGTTCTGGATTTACCATGAACGTATACGCAGCATTCGGTATCAGCCTTCCGCACTACTCCGGCGAACAGATCAACTATGGACAGGCTGTATCATACGAGCAGCTGCAGCCAGGTGATCTTATCTGCTTCTCAGGCCATGTAGCAATCTATATCGGCGGCGGCATGATGGTTCATGCAGCAAGTGCAGAGAGAGGTATCGTAGTAGATAATGTATTCTATAACAAGCAGCCGATCGGATATCGTCGTCTTGTATAAATAATTAAAATTCAAGGCCGTCTGTCAGAGTTGACAGGCGGTCTTATTTTCGTGTATTATAACCGTAAGAAACGAAGACATTAACAGTTAACGTTAACTGGGAAAGAAGGTAATATTGCATGAGACGTGATAAAGTCAATTACTATCTGGATCTGGCAGAGATCGTATCCCAACGAGGAACCTGCCTTAGACGCCGCTACGGTGCTGTTATCGTAAAAAATGATGAGGTGGTATCTACTGGCTATGTCGGTTCCCCGCGAGGACGCAAAAACTGTACTGATTTAGGGTTTTGTATCCGACAGAAACTTCAGATTCCAAGGGGTGAGCGCTATGAATTGTGCAGAAGCGTTCACGCTGAGGCAAATGCCATAATCAGTGCATCAAGAGATCAGATGATCGGAAGCTCTTTATATTTGACAGGAGTAGAAGCAGATACAGGTGAATATGTAAAAAATTCCAACAGCTGCTCCATGTGTAAGCGAATGATCATAAATGCAGGAATCGAGACTGTATATGTGCGTGATGATAAAGATAATTACCGAGTCGTAAAGGTAGCAGACTGGATTGAAAAGGATGAATCACTAGAGGGCACATTCGGGTACTAAGCAAAACATGAAATTTGGCTAATTTCATCTTGATTTTCGACAGGCGGTCATATATAATTAGGGGTGGTGTCCATGCGGCAGATTTGTTCGTGTGCGTTTGGCAGAAAAGAATGCAAGAAGCGTAAAGGCACCATGAAACCTAGGCTGGCGAAGCAAATGGTAAAAGGGCTTCGTCTGTGTGAGAATGTCACAACAACAGGAAGGAAAAGACAAATGATACATCAGCAATACGAAGTAGATGACCATCTTCATGAAGAATGCGGCGTGTTCGGCATTTACGACATGGATGGCAATGACGTAGCGTCGACTATTTATTATGGTCTTTTTGCTCTGCAGCACAGAGGTCAGGAGAGTTGCGGTATCGCGGTAAGCGACACTAGCGGTCCCAAAGGACTAGTACTGAGTCATAAAGGAATGGGTCTGTGCAACGAGGTGTTTACCCCGGAAGACTTAGAGTCAATGAAAGGAAACATCGGTGTAGGCCACACCAGATACTCGACGGCAGGTAGTTCTACGAGAGAGAATGCACAGCCGCTTGTATTAAACTACATCAAAGGAACACTAGGCTTGGCACATAATGGCAACCTGATCAATACGCCGCAGCTGCGCCAGGAGCTTGCAAGAACAGGTGCAATCTTTCAGACGACAATCGATTCTGAGATTATCGCGTACATGATTGCAAGAGCCAGAGTTGAACAGCCGACCGTACAGGCAGCTGTCGCAGAGGCGATGAAAAAAATCAAGGGAGCGTATTCACTTGTTGTCATGAGTCCGAGAAAGCTCATTGGAGCAAGAGATCCATATGGCTTTAGACCGTTGTGTATCGGAAAGCGTGGCAATGCCTATATACTGGCATCAGAAAGCTGTGCACTTGACACTATCGGTGCTGAATTTGTCCGTGACGTAGAGCCGGGCGAGATCGTCACCATCACACAAAAAGGAATTGAATCAAACCGAAGCATGTGTATCCCAAAGGAGCAGCATGCAAGATGTATTTTTGAATATATTTATTTTGCCAGACCAGATGCCTATATTGATGGCGTAAGTGTATATGAGAGCCGTCTGATTGCAGGACGTTCTCTTGCAAAGCATCACCCAGTTAATGCTGATCTTGTTGTCGGTGTTCCGGAGTCTGGTAATGTCGCAGCTATGGGTTATGCGATGGAGAGCGGCATTCCGTATGGCATGGCATTTGTAAAGAACAGCTATGTCGGCAGAACCTTTATCAAGCCAAAGCAAAGCAGCCGCGAGTCAAGTGTTCGCATTAAGCTGAACGTACTTACAGAGGCTGTAAAGGGAAAGCGTGTCATCATGATTGATGACTCAATCGTGCGTGGAACCACAAGTGACCGTATTGTAGGTATGCTTCGTGAGGCAGGTGCAAAGGAAGTTCATGTAAGAATCTCCTCACCGCCGTTCTTGCATCCGTGTTACTTTGGAACTGATATTCCATCTGAGGATCAGCTGATTGCACACAATAGAAGTGTAGATGAAATCTGTAAGATTATCGGAGCTGATTCCCTCGCATACTTAGACGAGGAATGTCTGTATGAAATGTCAAAGGGACTTGGCATTTGTACTGGATGTTTCAATGGCAAATATCCGCTGGATCCGCCGACAGAGGACATCCGCGGCGACTATCAAAAGTAAAAAGATATAGAAGAAAGGTTGGTTTACTATGGCAACAGATCGTTATACAAGCCCACTTTCCGAGCGCTATGCCAGCAAGGAAATGCAATATATTTTTTCACAGGATAAGAAGTTTACCACATGGAGAAAGCTGTGGATCGCACTTGCAGAGAGCGAGAAGGAGTTGGGATTAAATATTACAGACGAGCAGATCGCTGAGCTTAAAGAGCATCAGAATGATATCAATTATGATGTTGCAAAGGCGAGAGAGAAGGAAGTTCGTCACGATGTTATGTCTCACGTTTATGCATATGGTGTACAATGTCCAAAGGCAAAGGGTATCATCCATCTGGGTGCAACCAGCTGCTATGTAGGTGACAACACTGATATGATCATCATGCGTGAGGGACTGCAGCTTGTAAAGAAGAAGTTAGTTAATGTCATTGCTGAGCTGGCAAAGTTTGCAGACCGCTACAAGGCACTGCCGACACTGGCATTCACTCATTTCCAGCCGGCACAGCCAACCACAGTCGGAAAGCGTGCAACGCTTTGGATGATGGAGCTTGTGCAGGATTATGAGGATATCTGCTATGTAATCGATTCCTTAAAGCTTCTTGGCTCTAAGGGAACAACAGGTACACAGGCATCCTTCATGGAGCTGTTTGACGGTGATCATGCAAAAATCAGAAAACTGGATCAGATGATCGCAGATAAGATGGGCTTTGCTGGTGTATATCCTGTTTCTGGACAGACCTACTCCCGTAAGGTAGACAGCCGTGTATTAAATGTACTGGCTGGTATTGCAATGAGTGCACATAAGTTTACAAACGATGTGCGTCTTCTGCAGCACTTAAAGGAGGTTGAGGAACCATTTGAGAAGCATCAGATCGGTTCTTCTGCAATGGCATATAAGAGAAATCCAATGAGAAGTGAGCGTATTGCTTCTTTGGCAGACTATGTGATCTCAGATGCTATGAATCCGATGCTTGTCGCTTCAACTCAGTGGTTTGAGCGTACACTTGACGATTCTGCAAACAAGAGAATCAGTATTCCAGAGGGCTTTTTGGCAGTTGACGGTATTCTGGATCTTTATCTGAATATCGTAGACGGAATGGTTGTTTATGAGAAGGTAATTCACAAGCATCTGATGGCAGAGCTTCCATTTATGGCAACAGAGAATATCATGATGGATGCAGTAAAAGAAGGCGGAGACCGTCAGGAGCTGCATGAGAAGATCCGCCAGCTGTCCATGGAGGCTGGACGTAATGTCAAGGTAAACGGTCTTGACAACAACCTGCTTGATTTGATTGCAGCAGATGATACATTCCACCTGACAAAAGAGCAGCTGCAGCAGTGCATGAATCCAGAGCGTTACACAGGACGTTCTAAGGAGCAGGTAGAGGATTTCCTCGCAGAAGTAATAAATCCAATCCTTGCTAAGAACAAGGAAGACCTTGGTATGACAGCAGAGATTAACGTATAAGAAAGGTAAGGTAACTGATATGGCAAGAGCAATTGTAGGCGCCAATTGGGGCGACGAGGGCAAAGGTAAAATTACTGATATGTTAGCACAGGAGTCTGACATTGTAATCCGTTTCCAGGGCGGAAGCAACGCTGGACATACAATTATTAACAATTATGGAAGATTTGCAATGCACCTTCTTCCATCCGGCGTGTTCTCACAGCACACTGTAAATATCATTGGAAATGGTGTTGCACTGAACATTCCGTATTTTGTAAAGGAGTTAAACAGCTTAACTGAGCAGGGCGTTCCGAAGCCAAACATTATGGTTTCTGATCGTGCACAGATCCTGATGCCATATCATGTAGCATTGGATACCTACGAGGAAGAGCGTCTGGCAGGAAAGTCCTTTGGTTCCACACGTTCCGGTATCGCTCCGTTCTACTCTGATAAGTATGCAAAGATTGGCTTCCAGGTAAGTGAGCTGTTCGGAGATATGGACGAGTTAAAGGAAAAGTGCGAGCGCATCTGCACCTTAAAGAATGTTATGCTTGTTCATCTGTACCACAAGGATCCATTAAATGCAGATGAGATTTTCAATACACTTATGGAATACAAGGAGATGATCGCTCCTTACGTAGCAGATACAGGACTTTACCTGCATCAGGCAATCAAGGAAGGAAAGAAGATTCTGTTAGAGGGACAGCTTGGTACCTTAAAGGATCCAGATCATGGTATCTACCCGATGGTAACTTCTTCCTCTCCATTAGCAGCATACGGTGCAATCGGCGCAGGTATCCCGCCATATGAGATCAATGAGATCACAACTGTTGCAAAGGCATATTCTAGTGCAGTAGGCGCAGGTGCATTTGTCAGCGAGATCTTCGGTGAGGAGGCTGATGAGCTTCGTAAGCGCGGTGGTGATAAGGGTGAGTTTGGTGCTACCACAGGCCGTCCGAGACGTGTGGGCTGGTTTGATGCAGTTGCAACAAGATATGGCTGCCGTGTGCAGGGAGCAACAAGCGTTGCACTTACAGTACTTGACCCGTTAGGCTACTTAAAGGAGATTCCGATGTGCGTAGGATATGAGATCGACGGCGTTGTAACAAAGGATTTCCCAACCACTCAGAAGCTTGAGAAGGCAAAGCCTGTATACAAGGTACTGCCAGGCTGGAACTGCGATATCCGCGGAATCCGCAATTACGAGGATCTGCCAGAGGCTTGCCGCAACTATATCGACACCATCGAGCAGGAGATTCAGGTTCCGATCACACTCGTATCAAACGGACCGGGAAGAGAAGAGATCATCCACAGAGAGTCAAAGTTAAAGTAATATTTACAAATAAAAAGAGCAGGCAGGGCATCCCCTGTCTGTTCTTTTTTGAGACGAAAAATATAGTAGACTTTCTAATGTTTATGTGTTAAAATGAAGCCGTGAAAAGTGCCACAAACCGCCTAAAACAGCGGGAAATGACACTTTTATAAAATTAAGTTCTGGGTAAAACAGCTTTGGAAAGTCAGACAGGAAATTCTCAGATCAGACAAGGAGCTAAAGAATAAATGGCAGGAACATTACAAATCAAACACGGGGCAAAGATGCGTGTGGCATATGACGCACCGGTCGGTCAGGAACCAAAATTTAATATGGTATGCACATTTAATAAGGCGATTGACGAGTCAGCGTTTCTTGTATCAGTTCCAATGGTTGGAGGAAAGGCGCTGATTCCAGAAGATACTCAGAAGATGCTGTTCCAATATGGAGAAGGCGATGATGCACAGATCATTGCAGGATATGTAGATGATACGGTAAAAGAGGGTATACGCCGTTATTGGAAGGTTCGCCGTGTCACGGAGCAGCGACAGTTAATCAAACGTATTGATGTCCGTATGAAGATTGAACTTCCAGTTCAATTCATGCAGGATACATGGGCACTCAACTCAGATGGTGAAATAGATAAGGAGCAGGGACAGACAATGGATATCTCCAACAATGGTCTTGCTGTTTACATGAACCATTGGTTTGATGTTGGAGAAAGCTGTATCTTCACGCTGCCCCGAATAGGAACGGTATCATCCGGACAGAAATCACATGATGTGGTCGGAGTTGTCTGCTGGATGCGTGAACTGCCAAAAGGCGGTGCTTTTCGTTTTGTAGCAGGTATTCAGCTGCGCTTTGCAGATCTTGAAGAGCGCAAACAGATGCAGGAATATGTGGCTTATGTAAAGAAAAGGTATAAGCTGTAAATGTCATGAAACTAAGAAAGAATAAAAAACAAAAGACGGATCAAATTATACGTATCGAAGAGCTTGAAGCTTTGATGCAAAAATATGGTGACGATTTAAAGCCAGAAGATATGGAAGATATAGTCAGCATGTATATGCCTCATAGAAAGCGCCGAAAACTTGGAGCTGCCCTGCTTCGTCTTGACAAGCTGCAGTTACTTCTATTAACGTTAATGCTAGTTGTCTGCATCCTCTTTATTACTGCATTCATGCAGGAGAAGATGGGCAACTTCACTATTAACCTGAACCGACTGGAGCTGTACAGAAAGGGTGTCAGTATAGCAGATACTGGAGACTTCAAGGGTGCGACAGCACGACTTACTGCAAGCACAGTAAAAGATGCAACAAACATCTCAATTGACGATATTCCTGAAGATGTGGATGACATAGAGGGCGGTCATAATGGAAAAAACTATATGGCGTACACCTATTATCTTAGAAATGCAGGAAAGGAAGATTTAGGCTATGTTGCATCCATTACACTTGACTCATGCTCAAAAGGTGCAGAAGAAGCAGTCCGAGTAGCAGTCTGGAGAAATGGAGAACGCATTGTTTATGCAGAACCGTCTGCAAATGGAGAGCCAGAAGAAGGATGCGTAAATTTTGAGTCCGACACGATTGTGTGCAGCTATGAAGAAACAAATTTCCTTGTCGGAAACGTAGATAAATACACAATTGTAATATGGATGGAAGGCGATGATCCAGAATGTGTAGACCGCATTATCGGAGGAAGCGTCGAGCTTAACATGAATATAGACTCAGACTACGACGATCAGTCAAGTCTGTTATGGAAATTTGTTACCGATATTAAAGATACACTGTTTGACGACAAGCCAATTGATGCCGCTGGAAACGAAGCACCAAACGACAGTTATTACAGTGACAGGGTAATCACCTGGGAAAATAGAAGAAATCAGTAAGATATAAGCGGTGCCACAACCACCGATTATATATAAGGGGGAGATTCCACAAGGGAATTTTCCATCGGCTGAATAATAAAAAAGATCGAATAAAAGATAAATTTGTATTGAGATCATATCCTCACCTAAAACGGAAGAGGAGATAACTCAATTAACCGGGCCCGGTGAGAGCTTGATCTGAGTACAAAAGCTTTGGCCGATAAAAAAATATACATTTCAGCCGTAAAGGATTGGAGGAAATTATAATGAAGAAAGAAAATTTAGGAAGCGTAAAAGCTCTTAAAAAACAGCTTGGCGCAGCGGTTGCCATGGTATGCGTTGCCGCTGTAGCGCTGGGATCAAGTACATATGCTTGGTTTGTAAGTAATAATACGGTTAAAGCAACAACAAGTAAAATTAGTGCACAGAGTAATGCGCCGTTCCTGAAAATTGATAAGAACGCAATCACAGAGGGCTCTACAACATCTATTTCTTATTCAGAGGATGCTGATGTAAAGCTGTATCCGGCACAGGTTGTAAAGAATACAGATAATAAACCATTATTCAAATCTGCATACGCAAGTGCATCTACTGCGACAACAGAATTAACAAACTCTCGTTATGATGTTGGAGATGCAGCAACAGCAGTAACAGGCGAGTTCGCAATTAAAAAGAGTTTCAAAATTGGTACTGCCGATGCAAAAGCAGGATCCTTTAAAAACTTAAAAGTAGCTGGTGTTGAACTTACTTCAACAGGTACTGAAGGACTTGAAGATGCTCTTTCTGTATTAGTAGTATGTGGTAATAACTGGGCAGTTTATAAAAAGAGCGCAGCTGGCACTGTATTAACAGAATACAAGGACAAAGTTTCAGCGGCAGGTAACAATACAGATGGAGTTCTTGCTGATACAATTGCAGCCAATAGTTCTGTAGACGTAGATGTTTACGTATTCTATGATGGTTCAGAGACAAATGTATTTACAGACAACTTGGAAAAACTGACTGCTATCGGTGCAACCATTACATTTACAGCAACACCTGTTAATACACAGAATCAGGAAGTAAATGCACCTAATGAAAGCAAATAATAAATAAAGCAATATATGGTTTGTTCCCCACGGTTGTGGCGTGGGGGATATTCCGAAAAGCAGGAACATAATCCTGCTTTTCGGAATATCAGCAATTTTGCAGAAAGGGGATTATAATGAATACTAATAGCACCATTTCAATGCTGAAAAAGCAATTAATCGGCGCTGCAGCAGGTACATTAACTGTTTTGGTTGCACTTTCTTCTGCTACTTATGCTTGGTATGTTGCAAATAACACAGTAAAAGCAACTACAAATACAGTAAGTGCCAAAACAAATGGATTTGTTCTGCAGATTAATGATGCTGCTTCTGGAGCGGATCATGGTAGCGGCACGAAATCACTGGAGGCATTTTCAAATGGAGGTATTCTAAGTCCGGCTTCTTCCGACGATATAACAAATTGGTACATTTGCCAAAGTATGAATGATGCCGGAAAAGTGGTTAATTATAAATCTCCTAATTTTGACACAGGAGTGGATGCAAAACCGGGACAATATACGTTGGATAAAAAATATTTTGCCTTTATCAAGAGTGACTATATTGTCTACACAATTTCACAAACAGGTTTAGCAGACGTATATCTGGAGGATGATGGCAATGAACCACCAATTGTAATTACTACCAAAAATGGTAACGGAGTTTCTACATTTACAGATTCGCTTCGTGTTGCAATTACTACTGAGCCAGTAGGAACAAACGGAAAGGGAACAGGAACAGAAACGTTAAAGGTTGTTTATGCTGTAAAAGACGAAACGGGACAAGGTAATGATTTTGCTGCAATTAATGGTTGGACGAGCATAAAAAATAATAATGGAAATCCTACATTAGTTGCATCTTCTTATAATCATATATTTGGAATCGGCGATGGAAAATTTATAGATCAAAATGGAAAAAACTGGGTTGCCAGCAAAAGTGGCGATAATTATACAGTACCAGATGGTTCTATGCCAATCGCTGAAAAAGTAGACTACAATGGAACAATTATTCATGTATATATCTGGATGGAAGGCACCGATGCTGACTGCGTCAATGGTAAAGCATTTGAAAATGATATAACGACATATGATGTTACCGTCAAACTTGCAGGTGTAGCGACAAACGGACGATAAAAAGAAGACCATGGCACAAGCCATGGCTTTTCTTTTCCCCATTTTCCCATATTATCTACTATCCCCAATCTCCACCACTCTTTTTCGGTACATCTGATGAATTGCTATTCCTTCGACTTCTGGTATAGTCATGTAACTGAAAAGAAAACACTCAGAAGGGAGAAATGCAATATGCGAAAAAAGCAGGATATCATGAGGGAGCAAAGTACACTCTGGGAATCGGTGGAGAAATGGGTGACAAAGTATTTGAAAAAGAATCACTCAGAATATCGTGAACTCCAGGCAAAAGCAATGAGAATTGTGGACGAAAATCCAGCACTGCGGATACTGATAAATAGTATGGAGGGTATAGTGTTAACACCGGAAGATCACAAAGCCTTACATAAATACATTGAAACAAAGGATGAGATGACAATATTCGAGTATGAATATTATTATCTTGCAGGACAGATGATGACATATATCAAAACTGCATCAAGGAAGAAGAGAACAGTGAAGCGGAAGCCAAGGGGACAGGAAAAGTGTTTTTTTATTGTCCCCTTTGCTTTCACAGGCTCTCAAAAAAGGCACTAACCACCATAAACATTAAAAAATAACATTTATGACCGGTTAATGCCTGCCTGTCCAGTAACACACCAAATCTGCGCTATACTATAAAGGATTATTTATTCCCTGTCATGATACTCAGGAAAATTTTTTACAAAATATTTTGGTTACCAGCCGATCTTCTATCTGCACCGCTTTCATTATAATAGCATTCCTTACTCTTATACATTCTCGCATCTGCAGCTTTTGAGATTTCATATACACTATTCCAATTTCTCTCTGTGCTGAAAACCCATCCATATGAAACAGTCATTGAATCGACAAACTCACCATGCCAGTTTGCTACATTGGAATCAAAGCTACGCAGCACATCTTCAAACTGATCTGTATTCTCTGTAATGATAACAGCAAATTCATCTCCACCGATTCTGTATACCTTTCCATACTCATGAAAGCTGTCTCTCATACAATCTGCCGCTGCGCATATAAGCTCGTCTCCTGCCATATGGCCATAAGAATCATTTGCCCGTTTTAATCCGTTCAGATCTACAGAAATGTATACCCATTCCTCACTAAGATTAAGCTTTTTCATATCATTTTCATATGCGTGCCTGTTTAAACATCTGGTAAGCTCATCTGTATTTGAGGTGTATATCAGTTTTTCTTTTTCCAGTCTTTCTTTCATCACTTTGGAAAACATATAGGTTATACAGCCGGATGCCAGTACCAAATATGCGCCTACTATAAAAATAGCAATCATGCCACCCTGCTGATAAAATGAATCCTCTATAGTTACAATAACAATATAGTTATCATTCTGGCGCATCATGCATCTGCAGCGCTCTCCATCCATTCTGATCTGTGTTACAGTCGCACTGTCATCACTGACATGATCCGCTGATATCCCAACATCTTCCAGTTTTTCCCCTAATTTGCTACTGTCCGTGGCTCCTTCTATTACCTGTGTATCCGCATCTGCAACCATAATTTCCATGCCTTTATATACCGGCATTCCGGCAACTACATTGGAAATGCTATTCTGCTTTATTTCATTGAGAAGTCTCTTTGGCTCAATCCCCACCTGGATCATCTTCGTTCCGTCTTCATTCCAGGTGATGGCATACATCATCGAGCTGGGTGGCTTGCTGGACGAATCGTCCAATTTCGCTGAAACAATAGGCGTTACAGTTGTAACAGCTATTGAAACAAAAATCAACGGCACCTATGTAAAAATAAGTGCTGGAGAAACAGCGGGTGAGATCTACAACCGCTGGAAGCGTACGCGAGAGGCCGATTATAAGACACTTTGCAAAAGCACAGAAAATTAAACTGACCAAGGTACTCTATCAAATGATAGGGTGCCGATTTTTTTATTTTTTAATTGCAAAGATTAACAAAATATGGTAATATAAATAGACAAATGGTTAAAAACCATTTTGAAACCGATTGAAACAAAACAATAAGGAGGTAAGACTATGAAAAATCGGTATGAAAAAGCTGAATCTGAAAAGATAATTAGTTCAGAAGATGCAAATGGTGAAATAATCACCAAAGAAAGAAGCAAAATTACTATTGAAGCCTACTCTGATGATTACAAAAATCCACCAATTCCAGAAGGATATAAGTACTGCGAGGGAGAGTGGAATAATGGATTTGTAATTGAAAGATACGCTGATAAAAGTCAGTTTGTGTGGGTCCCAGTAGGAAGTCTTGACAGTGACGGTACATTGAATGGCAAGGACTTCATTGAAAAGTTTGGAAGAAGAAACTTTTGCAATGATAAGTTTTCTCGACTTGAATACAATGAGAGAATGGATAGTAAGTTGAAAGCACAGATAGAAAGCATTAGAAAATACGGAGGATACTATTTTTCCCGGTACAATATTTCTACTAGCTTAGGAGGAAACCCAAGGTCAATAAAAAATGCTATTCCAAGTGTGAAATTCAGCTTTGATGAGGCTAAGTTAATTGCATCACGTATGGAAAAACAAGAAAAAATTAAAAGTCATCTATGTTACGGGGCGGAATATGATTCAGTAATAGCATGGATTATCAAATCTAATGCAAAGACATATTACGAGGTTGTAGAAAATTCTACTTACTGGGGAAACTATTTTAATAACAAAGAAACCCCAAGAAAAATTGTAAGAACAGGTATGCTTGAACAGTGCTGTGTCAATAATATATATGATTTGGCAGGAAACATAGGCGAATGGACACAAGAGAGGGTTGGATCTACATTCCGCGTTGTACGAGGAGGAAGTTATGGATCAAATGGAGCAAAAATTCCTGTAGTATATCGTTACTATGTTGATCCTGCTAATAGCTATTATGACCTTGGCTTCCGAGTTGTTTTATGTTTATACTAGAATTAGACACAAAGTAGTCAAAACAGTATATTGCTTCTAAAGATGAAAGAGAGAGCTTTAAAATTTTAAAGTTTCTCTTTCATACATATAATTTTACGTTATATACAGCTATATAAATATGAAGGATGAATATAAATACCTATCTAATGTATTAAAATAATATAAAAATATAAGGAAATGAAAATTTTTGACATAAGGAAATATGGAAGCGTATATGTCATATTTATTCGAAAGGGGTAAAATCATGGAAATTTTTACATTATTAGAAACATTAGAGGATATAATGGAAAGGAGTAGAAGCCTACCATTTACAGACAAAGGGATTGTAGATAAAGAAGAAGTACTAGAAATAATAAAAGAAATAAGACTAAAACTTCCAGATGAATTAAAACAAGCTAAATGGGTAAAAGAAGAAAGAGCTCGTATTCTTGAAGAAGCTCAAAAAGAAGCAGATGGAATAGTAAAAGAAGCAGAAAATAGAATAATAGCTATGATAGACGAACATGAGATTACAAGAAAAGCTTATGAACAAAAAGCAGAAATAATAGAAACAGCAAATGAAATGTCAAGAGAAATATCAAAGGGAACAAAAGATTATGCAGATAGCATACTTGCAAATTTAGAATCTGCAATAAACAATGTTAGTGTAACTTTAAATGAAGCAATAAAAACTATAGAACAAAATAGAAAAGAACTTAAATAAGAAAAAATACCAAGGAAGTCAGAAATTTTAATGGAAGTCAGAATTTTTAAATTTATAGATTTCCTGTAATTTCTGGCTTTTTTAGATAAAAAATTATATGCAAATTGGAATTTGTTTAGTTCCGGATGAATTCAGGACAGTCCCCAAAATCCCCA